>ENA-UOWO01000029-UOWO01000029.1-activated-sludge-metagenome-genome-assembly--contig:-NODE-29-length-190112-cov-16.601246_pt1 | contig 190112 bp, 193 predicted proteins | sample MGYA00238148_ERZ761564 | MGnify/ENA primary metagenome ERZ761564 (study PRJEB28885, sample SAMN05720194) | activated sludge metagenome | isolation source: Anaerobic digester | place: USA... | reverse complement strand
CCCCCGAAGCCTTGGCGAAGGTGGGCTTGCCCCCCGAAGCCTTGGCGAAGGTGGGCTTGCCCCCCGAAGCCTTGGCGAAGGTGGGGAAAAAACATATTCGCAAAGATTTGCCTGCCCTGATTGTGGCATCAGCTTGCCGGAGCTAGAACCACGCAATTTTTCTTTTAACTCTCCGCATGGCGCCTGTCCGGAATGTACTGGTCTTGGCACTAAGTTAGAAATCGACCCGGACTTAATACTTAATCGCAATTTAACTATCGCCCAAGGTGCAATTAGACCCTGGGCACACAATACTGCTTCCGGACAAACTTGGATGATGCGCATTTTAGGCACGGTGGCGGTTAAAAACGATTTTGATTTGAACACTCCCATCAATAAATTAACCAAAAAACAATTAGACATTGTACTGTACGGCACTGGTGAGCGTCCCTATCGCGTGGAATACGAAAGCGACCGCTTCTCCGGTGAATTAACAACCGAGTTTGAAGGCGTCGTTCCTAACTTGGAAAGACGTTATCAGCAAACCGACTCTGATTATATCCGCAAAGAAATTGAACAATATATGCGCATTCTTGTTTGCCCAACTTGTCATGGTAAAAGATTAAAACCGGAAATGCTGGCTGTTAAAATCGCTGATTTATCGATTATTGATATTGCTAATAAAACCATTGATGATTGCAAAGAATTCTTTTTGAATTTAGAAAAAGCCAAGGAATTAACCGCCCGCGATAAAAAAATCGCCACGCCGATTATTAAAGAAATAAAAAACCGACTGGAATTTTTATTGAATGTCGGACTAAATTATTTAACGCTTGATCGCTCGGCTAATACTTTATCCGGCGGCGAAGCCCAACGTATTCGTTTGGCCAACCAAATCGGCACGGCTCTAGTCGGTGTGCTTTACATTTTAGATGAACCGTCAATTGGCTTGCACCAACGCGACAACGATAAATTGATTAACACCTTAAAAAATCTGCGCGATTTGGGCAATACTGTTATCGTCGTTGAACACGACGAAGCGACCATGGAAGCAGCTGATTGGATTGTTGACGTTGGTCCAGGCGCCGGCGAACATGGCGGCCAAATTATTGCCGAAGGCACGCCTGACCAAATTAAAAAAGCGCCAAAATCTTTAACTGGTCAATATTTATCCGGTAAAAAAATAATTCCAGCCAAAAAAAATTATCGACCTGGCAACGGCAAAGCTATAAAAATTATTGATGCTAATGAACATAACTTAAAACATATTGACGTCGCTTTTCCGCTTGGGAAATTTATTGCCATCACTGGTGTTTCCGGTTCTGGTAAGTCCACTCTAATGACTGATATTTTAGCCAATGCTTTAAATAAAAAATTCTATCGCGCTAAAACCGAACCGGGTGCTCATCACTCGATTGAAGGTCTAGAACATATTGATAAAGTCATTAACATCGACCAGTCGCCAATCGGCAGAACCCCTCGTTCCAATCCCGCCACCTACACTGGTGCTTTCACTCCTATTCGCGAACTTTTTGCCAGTTTACCGGAAGCTAAAATCAAAGGTTATAAACCAGGGCGATTTTCATTTAATGTCGTCGGCGGCCGCTGCGAAGCTTGTGGTGGCGACGGTATGATTAAAATTGAAATGCAATTTTTGCCTGATGTTTATGTTGAATGCGACGTTTGCCACGGCCATCGTTATAACAAAGAAGCGCTAGAGATTTATTATAAGTATAAGAATATTTCCGATGTCTTGAATATGACGGTTGAAGAGGCTTTGCATTTCTTTGAAAAAATTCCAGCTATTCAGCAAAAATTAGAAACTCTGCATGAAGTTGGCCTTAGTTATATTAAGCTCGGCCAATCAGCCACCACTCTTTCTGGCGGTGAAGCGCAGCGTGTCAAACTCGCCACCGAACTTTCCCGTCGCGCTACCGGCCGCACACTTTATATTTTAGACGAACCAACCACTGGTTTGCATTTTGATGATATAAAACGTTTGCTCGGTGTTCTCGATCAACTCGTCGATAAAGGCAATACAGTTCTAATTATCGAACACAATCTCGATGTCATAAAATCAGTTGATTGGATTATTGATCTAGGCCCAGAAGGCGGTGACAAAGGCGGCTACTTAGTCGCTGAAGGTACGCCACGCGATATAACCAAATCAACAAAAAGTTATACTGGCAAATATCTAAAACAAGTCCTCAAATAATCTAACTCCTCCCATCCTCCTCTTTGCAAAAGAGGAGGAGACATAACTCCCTCTCTTTGATAAAGAGAGGGGTGGGGTGAGTTTAACCCAATAAAAAGAAGGGAGTCCGCAAAGGTTAAAATAGGCATAAATTTACCTATTTCTTTTAATTTTGGCTAATATTAAATAAAAATAAATATTTAATTTTCCCTAAAATTAGCCCAATTTTTCCTTGACATTTAACTATTATTATGGTATTATTATATGTTACGATTGAACCTCGCGCGCCTTAGGTGCGCGTATCCTCCCTGCTCTCCTTGAGGTCTTATGATCTCGGATTGAGCTGGAGTCAATATATATTGGCTTTTTGGAAACAAGGTTCAACCGCGAACCTTGAAAATTGAATATTCGGAAAAAGGTAAATAACCAAAACCAATAAAAAAGCTCACTCAGAGCAGCTCGATAGAGCAGGAGGATACAATCATGGCGGGAAAACCATACGGCGGAAAAGGCGGTGGAGGTGGAGGCCCAAAAACCTACACCAAGAAAATTGAAGTAACACCCCTAACCGAAATCACCCGGGGTGATAAAAGGGTATTTCCGGTTAAGATTACAGTCTTAAGCGGGACGTGGGCAAAATCCGGAGTCGAGGTTCGTATTATAAACCTCGAAAACGGAAAGGAAATAGGTAGAGCCAAAACCTTGGCTGACGGCGATGTAGTTTTTGATAAAATCGCTTTCAAAATGCTCTCTGAAGAGCAAAAAAGAGATGTTCAGTTCGCACTTACTGGAACTGAAGGTGCAATTACGCATACATGGCCAATCACCGTCCCATCTATCACCGGCGATACCAAGGAAGAAGAGAGTGCTCCAAACTTCTCCGTTAAACACTACGGTGACAACGGAAGGTATACTTTTCACATCATGGTTGAGCCGAAGGGAGTATATGAAGTCTGCATTGAGGAGGGCAGCCAACTCAGGCAGACCATCGACACGGCCACCGACGGGACGTTGGAGTACGACGCTCTTCCCTTCAAGGAAAAGGAGAGGCGTTTCACATTCACTCTTTTGGCAGGTGGGAAGCCAACACACAAACAGACTACTGTTTGCTTGAATGGTCCACCCAAACCGGAATCTGTCACCTTCGCTGAAATGAATGCCAAGGTAAAACGCGGCAAGAAGGAAAGCGAAGGTAGCTATCTGAAAAGGTTTTTCAAGCAGACCAAAAAAACGGTCAAAGAGAGAGAGGAAGTCGTATGAGAAACATACTTGGATATATCGGCGCGGCGTTAGTGATAGTCGGAACTGCAATTGCAACGGCTATCGTATGGGCATTCAGCACTGGCAGGAGAGCGTTGATTTCTGTCATCGGAATTCTCAGCTCTGCTCTCGTGATATGGGAGTCCTGGAAAGTTTTTCACTCGCCGAAACCGGCATTCTGCACCTACTGGCTTGTTGTCACACTGGTGATAATAAGTCTGATCTGTGCCTGCATTCGGTGGAGTTGGGCAAGACAAAGAGCAGTCTACGTAGCAGCTCAAATCACCAGCAATAACAACTGGTGCGCGGGAGCTTACACGCTGCTCGCCGCGATCTTCATTGTCAGCGCTATGCTGGCAGGGTTCGGTGAACCACTACTCGTCATGCACGGCAAAAAAGCGGTAGCGCAGATAGAAGAGAAAGCTACCGACCCCAAAGTCGTGGAGATGTTTAGCAGGTTCTGGAATGGGACGGACAGTCCCGAGTACCAGAAGGTCTACGGCACCACCCTCGTGGACAGAGCCAATGCTATTGCTCAATTCAACAAGGGCAAGGAGCAAAAGCATGAAGCGGAATCAGAGTATCCGAGTTGGTTTCATACCATTTTCGGATCGATCCTCTTCATCGGGCTTCCCTTTGTGTGGGTCTGGTCTCGGACCGACGAGTTTGGGATCATCATACGCAATCTAAGGGAAAACATCGTTGAATGGTTCGCGAACAAACACGGAGTCAAATTGGAGTCTCCTCTAGGAGTGGCTGCGCACGTAGCCACAGAAGGTGCCAAAGGCACCTCCAAGCTCACTCTCGCATTTCTAATTGCAGAGCTTAGCGTACTTCTCAGGGAGGCATGGCGGGCGCTCAGGGCCCAAGGACTGAAATTCACAAAAATGGCTGAGAAAGCCTAAGGGGTGACATATGGACGAGACAACAAATACCACGGCAACGTCAGCAACGGTTTCAAGTGGAAAAATCAGGGGCTATGCCAGGCTCATATTCATCGGCATCTTCGCTGCCATCGGCTTAGCAATCCTGGCCAGAATCATCTCCGTCGCGACCTTTTACGCAGTCATCTTCGTAGAAATCGTGGCGACCTGTGTCATGCTGGAGGCTCTCCTCAGGGCGATCGATGGTCCTAGCAAGATTAAAGACCTTCTCAAAAAAATCATGGCTATTACCTGGATGATTCCCATCTTTATTTTCTTCATCTCACTGGTCATACATATGACTGGTGGGTCGATGCTCGACTTTATGGTAACGATGGAGAAAGTAGGATGGAAAAGATGGCTCTTTGATGGAAGCACCACACAAATGGAAATCAACCTCATAGTGGGGTTGATTGGTATCTGGCTCTCCTGGCGACTGTCATGGGGCATGTTCATTAACAAAAAGATGGGCAAAGTGCTCCCCTCGAGTGTCTTTGCGCTCCTGGTCGTCTTAATCTTCGCTCGGGAGTACATCCCGATCGTACCCGCTTTAGAGAGGTATAGTCAGGCAACGATGACGGCCAGCGCTGATACTATCGACGTTGCAGCTATGAGCGTCGAAGCCAACATGAACCCCAGAGTCTACATCGCCATCACTGAAATTAAAGAAGGCGATGCAGTTCTCTTCAACAAAGGAGACAGGATGGCACTGGTCAATACGAAGGTAAAGAAAAAAGGCCAGGAATCGACGGTGGAGGTTGTGAGGGAGATAGACGGCAGGTTTGAAGAACCCGCTCAGTCTCACTTTGTACAGTGGAGACTGATAAAACCCTACGCCCCCGAGCCCGAGGTCGCCAAGAAGGAGACCTCAACCCCGGCACAGACGACAACACCAGCAACCGCTCGAATACCATCAATGGTTTCAACAGAACAAGCTACGATCTTATTTCCTGGTCTCCACTCACTATGGAACCAACCGGTAGGTATCTTGAGCGAAAAATACCACATACCTCAAGGGAAGACATGCAAATTCAACTATGATGCAAAAAATCCCTGGGTCGAAGTCCATTATGAAAATGGACAAGTGGTAAAATTCTATGAAGGAGGAGGGATCCCTAAGTTCTCAACGATGGACTTCAGGATACTCAAAATCAAACAAGCTCCGATTGTGCTAGAAATTATATAGCACACGGATCTTTGAGGGATAGATCAAGGACGGTCTACTCCCTCTTTTTTTTTATTAAAATTTATGCTTTAATGTAATTAGATAAATTAAATAATAAAATTCTTTTATGCAAAAATTATTTTATATTGCCTATTCTATTCTGCTTTTTATATTAATGTCTTTTGTTCTAGGGAGTTCTGTTTTTGCTATATGCGATGGTGGTGGCACTTGTCTAGGTCAACCAAGATCATCTTGCTTAAGCCCCTGTGTTTGGACTGATAGTAGTGAGTCTCAAACAGCGGCTGGCGGCGGCACTGTTTCTCTAGAAAACCCCCTGCCTGCTGGTACAAATATTAACCTGATCATCGGCCAAGCCATCAATGGCGTTTTGGGGGTTGTTGGCTCTATTGCTTTAGTGATGGTGATTTACGGCGGCTTAACTTGGATGCTCGCTGCCGGCAACCAGACAAGAGTGCAAAAAGGCAAAGATATTTTAATTTGGGCGGTTGTTGGTTTAGTTGTAATTTTCTCGGCCTACGCTTTAGTTAGATTCTTATTCGTTAACGTTTTTGGCGCCGCTCCTGCAACTACAGGCTTATTGCAACTTTTTCGATTAGTATAATTTTCTTTTTAAACATACAAAAAAAGACGGGCGTTCCGTCTTTTTTCTATTTTTCCCTCTCCTTACCAAGGAGAGGGCTGGGGTGAGGTCTTTCTGTCTATCTATCTAGTTCTAAACAAATTTCACAAATACTATTAACCACCTCTTCGAAATTATTTATAACATCAACATTATAATATCTTTTAACTTTTAGCCCTAAACTTTCTAGATATTTTTGTCTTATTTTGTCTCCCCTTTCTTCTTCATCCGCGCCATGCGTTGCCCCGTCAATCTCAATTACTAATTTTAATTGAGGGCAATAAAAGTCAACAATATATTTATCAATCCCGTATTGTCTTCGGAACTTGTATCCTGATTGTTTATTTCTTAATTTATTCCAAAGTTTTTTTTCGCATCCTATCGGCTCTTTCCGCAACCTTTTCCTCAAGTCCTTCTGGCTATATTTATTAAAAATTCTAGTCATAAATTATTTTACCTCCTCCCGACCTCCTCCTTTTCAAGGAGGAGGAGTCAAAAATTCCCTCTCCTTACCAAGGAGAGGGCTAGGGTGAGGTCTTCGATGCTACGCTACCAACAAAGCTGCGCCAATTGCGCCGGCATGAACGCCAAGCTTGCTTTGCAAAACTTTAATTTTTTTCGCTTCGGTTGATTGAATGTGCTCCGGCATGTATTTCTTTATGGCTGGCATAAATAAGTCGCTCGCCTGCACTACGCCACCACCAATTACAATTACCTCCGGATCAACGATATTTATAATATTGCCAAACGCTAAGCCTAAATACTTTCCCACTTCCTCAAAGGCTTTTTGCGACAAAACGTCGCCGCGATATGATTCTTCGGCTCTTTGTTCGGGATTGCCCTGCATTAATTTATGATAAGTCTTTTCCAGCTCGTAACCTTCGTCAAAATCAATTACCATCACGCTGGGTTCGCCAGCATTGCCATGCGCGCCGCGATAAACATCGCCATTATACCACCAAGCGCCGCCAATGCCTGTACCGATAATTATACCGTAAACATTTTTATAGCTTTTAGCCGCGCCAGCTAACGCTTCGGCGCGCACAAAACAATTGCAATCATTGTCCATTACCACCGGCATGCCTATCCGTTGTTCTAATAATTCCGCAATTTTTGCGCCATTGATGACCGGAATATTGGGTGATTCGATCATTTTTTTCTCGGCATAATTTATTACCCCTGCTAAACCCAAGCCAACGCCTTTGACTTTTACTTTTAGATCTTTGGCTTTTTCCAAAAGCGGCTCAACCAAAGCTTGGAGCATAATCATAAAATGCTCTAAATCATCTTTGGGGGTAGCCAAAACGTAATCGGCTATAACGTTTTTACCGTCAAATAAAACCGCCGCCATTTTCGTGCCACCGACATCAATACCGATTGTATATTCTTTTTTAACTGTCATAATATTTTATTTGTCATTTCGAACCCCGAAACTTCGGGGCGAGAAATCCCTTATAATTTTCTATTGTTTCTAATCTAATACATATTTGTAAACAACTTCTTCGCTTCTTCCCACATTCCTGGATTATTATTATGCATCATATCCCAATACCAATACTCAACTCCCCACAAATAAAATTCTTTAAATCCAGCCAACCGCGCGAATTCTAACATCTCTTTAAATTTCCGCAAAGTCATTGTGCGGTCGCGATCAGCTTGGCTTAAATCTTGAAATGGCTTAGGCCCCCAGGGCTCGGCCTGCAACTCTATCACTATCCATTCTTGAGGGTGCGCAAACCAGCTAACAACATTTTTCTTAAAATGGAAAAAGCCGGGCGCAATCGGATAATGGATATACCGTTTTAACGCTTTAGAATAGGTATCGCGATACATCGTTGTGCCAAAAATATCCGCTCGCTTAGCGGCAAAAACCCAAAGTGACAATTCACCGGAATCAGTCACGACAATTGGCCGCGTATCAAGACTTCTGGCTAGAACAATTTCTTTATCCAAAAGCTTACTATTTAACTCCGGACACTCCCCAAAATGGGATAAAAATGGTTCATTTTCAATCTGCCAGGCGACAATATTTTTATTACTTTTATAGCGTTCAATCGTCGCTTTTATATATTCAAGCGTTTCGGTTTCTTTTTGATTTTGCGCCAGATCATTAGTCCAGTCGGGATAATGACATTCCGGCCAGCGCGGCAATCGGCCGCCAATAGCTAAAATAATTTCAGCGCCTCTTTGACTGGCTTCGTTAATTTGCCAATCTAGACCCTCCCAATAAAAATTATTATTATCAGGTTCAACCTCGTTCCAATAAGCAACTAACCGCAATTTTTTTGCCCCCAATTCATCAAGAATTTTTGTAAAAAGCTCCTGCCAATCTAGCCCTAAACTCTTAGCCTGCTGGGAAGAAAAAGTCACGCCATAAGCCAGCTCTTGCCGGTCGTAAATTTTACCGAAACTTAAAACCCAAACAGCCGTTAAAACAATGGCCGCTATTGCAAAAAACCCTAATATCAATTTGACGCCTTTGACGTATGTCATTTTACCAAATGGAATTCGTAATTGCTTTGCGGGTCGTATCAATAACAATGAATGATATAACCCAGGCGGCCAAAATAATGACTGCGCCAATGACAGCCGCCAACAAATGGCTTTTGGCTTTCTCGACTTTTTTTTCGTCGCCGCCCGCGGTCATCCAACGAACACCGGCCCAAATAATCATGATCGTCATTAAAATTCCCATGAAAGACAGAAATACTTTGACAACTTCTATTATCGTGTCTTTAGCGTCGGCTGGCTGGCCGTCAGTAGCTCCGAACTTTTCACCTATGGCAGTCTTACCCATTTGCATGTCCCATAAAGTGCCGGCCTGCGCGGCTGAAGAAATGAAAACAAAAGTAAAAAACAAGGCAAACAGCAAAAAAAATGAACAAATTTGCTTCTTGCTTTTTTTAATGATAAGATTGACCTTCCTTAAACTGCCATCAACTGGCTGGTTATTTTTCTGCATAGTTTTATGTTATAATTTAATTACATTTTCTAGCTGTTAATAATCAACTGCCAGACAAATAAAAATTAATTTTATTTTCTAGCGCCTAAAAACTAACACCTAAAACCTACTAATATTATACCTTAAAACAGCCCCGAACTTCAATTGTTATGAAATTATCTACCAAAGTCGCTTATAACGCTATCGTCCAAACAGCCAGCAAATTCGTCTCCACTCTTCTCGGGTTGGCGGCGATCGCTATGATTACGCGCTATCTTGGACAGACTGGCTTCGGACAATATACGACCATTATTACTTTTATATCATTTTTTGCGGTTATCGCCGACTTAGGTTTGACGTTAGTTACTGTCCAAATGATCAGCAAGCCGGGGGCTGATGAAAATAAGATTCTAGGAAACCTGCTGGCATTGCGCTTAATATCAGCTGTCATTCTTTTAGGCGTCGCTCCGCTTGCCTCCTTGTTTTTCCCCTACTCCTGGGAAATAAAAATTGGCATCTTTATTACTGCTTTTGCCTTCCTTTTTACTGCTTTAGGACAAATACTGATCGGGCTTTTTCAAAAAAATCTGAGAATGGACAAGGCCGCCATGGCCGAAGTGGCTGGACGCATCTTGCTAGTTATCGGCTTTTTTATTGTTATACGATACAATTACGGCTTATCAGGCATTTTAATAGCTACCGTATTGGCCAATGGCGCCGGTTTTTTTCTGCAATATCTTTTCGCCCTGCCATTTTTAAGAATAAAATTGCAGTTTGATTTTGCTTACTGGGGGAAAATAGTTAAAAAATCCTGGCCGTTAGCGACCACTATTATTCTTAATTTAATTTACTTGCGCACTGACACTCTGCTTTTATCTGTTATTCCCAGAAAATCAGATATCGGCATTCTGGCCGAAGTCGGCCTTTACGGCGCAGCTTATAAAGTAATTGATGTTTTAATTACTTTGCCTTTTATGTTTGCTGGCATCATTTTACCGATTTTAACCGCTCGCTGGGCAGCCAAAAACGAAGAAGGCTTCGCGCTAGTTTTACAAAAATCATTTGACGCCATGATGATTATTGCTATTCCTATGGTCATCGGTACGCAATTTGTGGCGGACAGAGTAATGACGGTTGTCGCCGGATCTGATTTCGTTGTTTCGGGTGAAATTTTAAAATTATTAATTGTCGCTTGCGGCGCTATCTTTTTCGGCAATATTTTTGCTCACGCGGTTATTGCTATTGATCGACAAAAAAATATTATTGGCGCCTACTTTTTTACAGCCATTACTTCAGTAATCGGATATTTGATTTTTATTCCCCGATTTACTTATTACGGCGCGGCTTGGGTGACGATTTATTCCGAAATTTTAATAGCCGGGGCGTCTTTCTATCTGGTCTGGAAATATGCTAACTTTTTGCCAAAATTGGAAGTTTTACTAAAAGCAACCTTTGCCTCGCTAGCAATGGGCGGCGCAACCTATCTAACAATTAATTACTGGCAGCTTAATTTATTAGCAATTTTAGCTATAGCCACTATTGTCTATTTTCTTGTCCTGCTTTTAATCGGCGGCTTGAAAAAAGAGGATTTGCTGATGTTAATTAATAAATAGTATGATAAAAAAAGTTGCAATTATTAGCGCGCACGAAGATGCGGAAGAACTGTTTGATGTTTTTCAAGAATTAGATCGGGAACGATTTGCCTTTTCCGTTATTTCCGGCCGGAAGACGGTTTTGTCATCGGCTCAAAAAAGAAACTGGCCCGCTAAAAAACTACTGGATTTAATAATCTTGCCGAAAAAAAATTGGCTATTTTTATTTTTTTTACCTATATACTTATTGCTATTTTTGCCTTATGTTGTTCTATTGAAATGGCGCGATCATTACCAGACAATCCTTTGCTGCGATCTTTGCTCTAAAATAATCTTTACACCCTGGGCGCGCTTAATGAAAATAAAAATTATCTGGTTTGTTTATCCAGAAGCCGATATAGTTCATCTCAACAAACTATTGGCTAGTTTTTTGCGCTTATGGTCTAAAAGGGTGAAAATCATCACCTCAACCTTAGGCGCTAAAAAAAAATTAATTGCCAGCGGCTTTGAAAATGAGGCTATAAAAAATATAACTCTAGGCGCTAATTTGAATTTATATCGCCACCAAGATAATATTTTTAGCAAACTAGCGTCAGCCAAAAATCACTGGCCGCAACGCAAGTTCTTTACCATCGGCACAGTCACCTGCTTAGATCAAAAACAAAACATTGAGACTTTGTTCAATGCAACCAAAAAGCTATTGGATGTCATTCCTTTTCCGCAAATAGTAATCGTCGGCGAAGGCCAGGAAAGAAAAAATCTGACCTGGCTCGCCAAAAAAATGGAAATAGACAATTTTGTTTGGTTTGTCGGTGAACAAAATAATCTAAAAAAATGGTTAGATACTTTTGATGTTTTTGTTGCCACAAATGAAGTAATAAAATTATCCGATCTAAATATAGTTATGCGCGCCATGGCCGCCGGGTTGCCAATTATCGGACCAACTGGCAACAACTTGGAAGAAATTGTTAACAATAATGAAAATGGCTTGTTGATTGAAATGAACAACAGCGAAGATTTAGCTCAAGTTATTATAAAATTACAGCAGAGGCAGGATTGGCGCCGGCTTATTGGCGAAAAAAATAAAAATAGAGCTGCCACTGAATTTAACATTGAAAAAACTGTGGCAGAATTCACTAAATTACTATCATAGTTCTATTGGAGCGGTTGTGCCCAAAATGCAAATCAAAATATAATTTATGAAATATCAAAAAATATTTGTTAACGACGAATTTATTGTTATAAACAAACCAGCAGGACTTATTGTCCACGGAGCCAAACATATTACTGAAGACAATCTAACCGACGAACTATTAAGAGAATTTCCAGAAATTGCTAAAGTTGGTGACGATCCAGAAAGACCTGGACTGATGCATCGCTTAGACAAACTAGCTTCTGGCTTAATGGTCATTGCTCGCACGCAAGATAGCTTTGATAATCTAAAAAAACAATTCCAAAAACGCGAGGTGGAAAAAATCTACACGGCCTTAGTCTATGGCAAAATCATTAAAGACGAAGACGAAATAAATTTTCCGATTGACCGCAGCGCCAAAGGCTTTAAAATGGCAGCTCTGCCATTATCAAAAAACGGTAAAAATAATGACGAAGGACGAAGAGCGTTTTCTGAATTCTCGGTTATAAAAAGATTTATTAATTACACCCTACTGCGCGTTAAAATTAAAACTGGACGCACCCACCAAATTCGCGTCCATTTGGCGGCTTACGGCTATCCGATCGTCGGCGACGATTTATATGGTACCAGCAAAACTAAAATAAAAAACAAAAAATTAGGCGTAACGAGAATCTATCTAGTTGCATCTGAATTGACGTTTAAAGACTTGACTAGCGCCAAACATCATTTTCAAGTTGACCTACCAGAAGAATTTCAAAAATTATTAAAAACTATTAAATAATGCTATGTCATTCCGAGCCGTAGGCGAGGAATCCCTTAAATGCAATGTCTCACCCTCAAGGGATTTCTCGGTCGTTTTGGTTAACATCAAAACTTCTTCAAAATGACAAATTGTCTTTATATGATTATATCAATTGCCGGAGCAATTGGTTCCGGAAAATCAACCATTGGCAAAATACTGTCTGACAAAATGGGCTGGCCACGCTATAACATGGGCGATGTTTGGCGCGAAACGGCCAGGCAAAAAGGCATGACCCTGGCAGAATTGCAAAAACTAAGCGAAACTGATTTTAAAGTAGACAAAGAAGTGGATGGCTATGTAAAAAAACTAGGCGCCACAAAAGATAATTTTATAATTGAAGGCCGCCTGGCCTGGCATTTTATCCCTCATTCCTTAAAAATTTATCTTGACGTATCCGAAGACGAAGCGGCTCGCCGTATTTTCTCCGAGCTAGAAGCCCGAAACGAGAGCCAAGAAGATAAAAAATTAGAAACCTATGAAGATGTCCTGCGCAGCATAAAAAGCAGAAAAGAACGCGACGTATATCGCTATCAAAAATATTACAATCTCAACCCTTTTAATCCAAAAAATTACGACCTAACAGTTGACACCACCAACTTAAATATTGATGAAGTTTTAACTGAAGTTTATGAGTTCGTTAAAAATAGACTCTCCTAAAGACTATTGTCAAATATTGACAAAAATTGAATTTTATTATAGTCTATCTAAAGAATAATTAAGAACCAATAGAACTTCGCGTTCTATTTTTATATTCAGGGGCAATTGCTCCTTTATTAAGAATATGTCAGAAAAAATAACTAAAACCGCTCTGCCAGAACTGAAACCAGGAATGACCGTGCGCGTTTACCAAAAAATTAAAGAAACCAATGCCAAAGGCGAAGAAAAAGAAAGAGTTCAATATTTTGACGGCATGATTATTGCTAAAAAACACGGCCAAGAAGCTGGCGCGACTATTACTGTCCGAAAAATTTCTGATGGCATAGGCGTTGAAAAAATCTTCCCCCTTAATTTACCAACCATTGAAAAAATTGTTGTTAAAAAGCAGGCCAAAGTCAGACGGGCTAAACTGAGCTTTTTAAAAACTGGCTACAAAAAAAGACTAAAAGAAACTACTGTTGCTTAATTTAAAGACTTAAGCCGAGGTGGTGAAGCCTGCCCGCCAGTGCCTTGAAGCCGCAGTGCTGAAATTGGTAGACAGGCCAGCTTGAGGGGCTGGTACTCGCTTGAGTGTAAGGGTTCGAGTCCCTTCTGCGGCACTAAGGCTTTGGCAGGCGGACACGTCGTCCCGCCTCGGCGGGATGGGGCAACCCGTGCAGGTTCAAGCCTGCCTGCCGGCAGGCAGGTCCTGTCCTCGGCACCACGGCTTAGGGACGCATAGCTCAGTTGGCTACCCGCCCGACTGAACGCGTCAGTCGTTCGGGCGGGGAGCATCCTATATGTTCACCGTCTATATATTAAAAGACACTGACAACAAACTATACAAGGGAATAACCAATAACATTGGTCGTCGATTGAGCGAACATAAAAGAGGCAAAACACAAACAACTGCCAGAATGAAAAACTTCGAGTTACTTTACAAAGAAGAATATAATAATTTTGAAGAAGCCAGAAACAGAGAATTATACTTCAAATCAGCGACCGGAAGAAAATTTATCAAAAATAATATTTTAGGGACGCATAGCTCAGTTGGCTAGAGCATCTGCTTTACACGCAGAGGGTCCTAGGTTCGAGTCCTAGTGCGTCCACCAAAAAAAAGAAGGCTCTGGCCTTCTTTTTTTATAAAAAGTCAGCTAAAATATATTCATGAAAATTATTACTAAAAACGAAAAGGCAACTTTCAATTTTGCCAAAAAATTTGCTGAAAGTTTGCAAGGCGGCGAAATTATTGGACTAATCGGCGACCTTGGTGCTGGTAAAACCGTTTTTACCAAAGGCTTGGCGGCCGGTTTAGGTGTTAAAAACATAGTTAACAGCCCGACCTTTGTAATAATGAAGGTTTATGATATAAAAAAAACAACCAGCAGAATAAAAAAATTAGTCCATATTGACGCATACCGCCTGCAAAGTACGGCTGATTTAGAAGTTATCGGCGCTCAGGACTATTTTAACCGTCTGGACACTATAACTGTTATTGAATGGATAGATAAAATCAAATCTGACATTCCTAAAAAAAATCTGATTGCGCTTAATTTCATTCATCAAGATAATGATAAAAGAACAATAAATTACAACCGAAACAAGATTAATTAGATTTCATTTTATTTGAGTAAAAAGAAAAAACAATAAATATCATCACGCCTAATGTGATCATTATATCCGCTAGATTTAAAACTGAAAAAAATCTGACATCAAAATAATCGATCACAAACCCATATATCATTCTATCTATTAGATTGCTAATTGCTCCCAAAGCAATTAACATCATACAGAAGGCACTGACTAGGTCTTCTTTTTTTATAGACAGCAAGAAATAACAAACAACCAACATTATCAATATAATTATAATAAATATCAGAATGCCCCCTCGTAAAGGCAAAGACAAGGCAATATTATAATTGCCAACAAAATTAAATTTTAGCCAACCAGAAATAATGTCAACTTCTCTGCCGTCGAAATTTAGAGCCAAGGATTTTAAAAACCTGTCCAAGACAATAAAAAAAACGGCTATCCCGGAAAAGAAGGCCGTCTTTTTTTTATTCTGAAAAGACATAAAAACTAAATAGAATTCTGCAATTTGGTTTTGCACTCCACACAAGTACTAGCCACCGGTCGAGCCATCATTCTTTTTTTGCCGATTGGCTGCTTGCAATATTTGCAAATGCCGTAAGCGCCTTTTTCTATTCTTTCTAAAGCAGAATTAACATCCCGCAAAGTAGTCTCTAGCAATTTATCGGTAGCTAAATTAGTAGTATACTCATCAATTTCTTGAGCATTTTCATCGGCCTTATCTCCGTATTCTGGAAATTTTACTCGACTTTTTTTAACGCCGCCGGTCGCATTAGTAATTTTCTGCAATTCAGATAATATCTCATTCCTTTTTTGCGTCAATTCTTTTTTGATTTGCTCAATAGTATTTTTGTCTAATACATTGTCATCTTTTTTAACTGCGTCTGTCATATTTTTAGCTTCAATTTAAAATAAAAAATTCCCCAAAAATTTAGGAAAATCCCAAAATGAATATAATAATGATACAACATATTTCCGAATTTGGCAATATTATAAATTTTGTATTATAAAAGGGGCCCAACGGGCCCCTTCTTTTTATATAAAAAATGAATTTGTGAGCCTAATGTTGAGCCCCATCCCTAAGAATTTGTTTAGTGTTCATTAAACTATAATGGACAAGAAAATCCCGTTCTCAGGGGTAGTTTAAGGAGCTTTCCCTAATGGCTTTTTACCGGTCAATGGCAAGTTCTAATTTTTGTTTTTTATTTTTTTTAAAACCTGCCTTTATTTTGTTTTTGTTTTTTTGCTTTTTTGACTAGTAAAAAGCAGAAAAATATATCCTGAAAAAATATTTAGATACATTTTTCTATAATTGATGTAAAACAGCGTACCTAATTATGTCTATTTATAGTATACCATATATTTTTAATCGGGTCAATAAAAAATAATAGACAAATATTAGCTTATATTAAATAATTTAATTTTATTTTACAACTTTAAGTACACTTTAATTTAGACAAAAGTTGTCTATTTATCCACACAACCCACCTTTTATCCACACAAAAACTTTAGTCTATTATTATTTAGACTAAAAAACCAGCAAAAAACTGACTAGCTAGTCTTGAAGCATTTTCCCCTAGACGCTAGGTCAGGAAAAATTCAATGATTATAGAAGAGTTTTCTGTAAAATTTGAGGTCTGGACCGGATTTGAACCGGTGAATAACAGTTTTGCAAACTGTTGCCTTACCGCTTGGCCACCAGACCATAACATATTTTTAATATTAGCAAAAACTATGTTAAAAAACAAGTAATAAAAAATACCCGTTTCCGGGGTATATAAAAGGAATAACCTTTTTTAGGCCCTTCAAGGCGCAGCCAAAATCTCAACTTTTAATACTTTTATGCCAAATATTTTAGCCTCTTCCCTGTCTTTAAACCAAATATCAATATAATCATTATAACGCGGGTTCATTCTATCTCTAACCACAAACACTTTATCGCCAAAGACGTCCGGCATCTTTATTTTTGTCCCAAAAGGCAAAAAATTAGCTGCTACCGAATCTTCGATGCCGTGTTCACACAAATTAAAACCATTGGCCGTCCGACAAGGATCGCCATCAGTTTGCCAAACATCAGAGGAATAAGCTGTAACCTTAAAAAAACCGCTCCTAGCAATTAATAAATCACCGTTCTCTGGCAAAAAATTCAATATTAGCAGGTCGTCGTCAGCAACAATTTGTTCTTCGGCTAACAACGACGCTTGACCATCTTCATTAATTTGGCTGGCTAAAACTGGGACGGGATAAAGAATGAACTCGAAAACAACTAAAAAAACCAAGGACAAAACTATTTTCTTCCACGTTTTTTTTGATAAAAATATATTATTTTTTTGTCTGTCTGGGGACGACATACTTTATATAAAACAGTAAAAATAACTAATATTGCAAACAAAAAACCCTATCTCCAATAATTTTCCTTGGATGAATAGGGATTCTCTTGCTTCTATTTATATCATATCATACCAGGCGATAAAAGTCAACGAAATAATAGACTTAATAGATAAAAAAGAAGTCTAAAAAATGAAAGATAGACTTCTTCTTGTATTTTAAATTTTATAATTAAAAACAATTTGGATCATTCATGCACTGCTGCAGCCCACTAGGGACTTCTTCAAAAGTAGTTTCTGTCCAAATATCTGAAAAACTCCAACTGCTCCACCATTCAGAAAAGGACCATCCGCCGCCCGATCCAGAGCTAGAACTAGTGTCAACTGCGCCAGAACCGAATGGTATGGCATTAAATACAAAATATGTTATGGAATAAGCGGCTACGATAATAACTAAGCCAATCACGGCTTTAGTTATTGTGTCTTTAGCCTTAGTTACTTTTTGTTCATCGCCGCTGGCCGTCATCCAATTGAAGCCGGCATAAATTATAAGAATAACAAAAATTATGCCCAATATGCTTAAAAACCCCTGGATAACAGCCGCCATAATTGACCCTACATTTTCTGTCGTGCTAAAACCGCTGCGGCTGACAAAGCGATCATATTGAGTGTCAGCTAAAACCGCATTAAATAAAAACAAGCTCAAAACAAAAAGAAAAATAAAAATTTTTAACTTAATTTTATTGTTTTTGATAGTAAGCATAAAAAATTGTTAATTTTGTCTAGACATCATAATAACGCCAACCACCAATTGGCCAATGGCGTAAGCGCCGGCTGTAATTATCAGGCCGATTATGGCGCGCTGGATGGTGCTTTTAGCCTTGTCTACTTTAGAGTTATCTCCGGCCGCCACCATCCAATTATAACCGCCATACAAGATTAAAACTGTAAAAATTATGCCTAATAATGAAAATAAAACTTTAACAATGTCGCCGGCCATTTCAGCGGCCGTATATTCCGTCGCGGTCTTATAACCGCTGCTTGACTGCACCTTTTCCAGCTTATTTAACGCGGCGCTTTGCGCAAACACAAAATAAGGCAATATTAAAATTGCCACCAGAAACAAAAGATAAAAACTATTTTTTATTTTTTTACGCATGATTTTAACTAAATAATTAATAGACGCTCACTTTTTTAAGAAGTTAAAGAGCGTTCATAGGGCGCCACTATATTCATAACTATAAAATAAGTAATGGCATAGGCGGCAACCACGATAACCAGGCCGATAACCGCCTCAGTTATTAAATCCTTACCCTTGGCCACCTGCTGCTCCTTGCCCATGGCTGTCATCCATAAATAACCGCCGTAAACTATTAAACAAATAAATATTATCCCCAAAAATGATAAAAATATATTTATTATTCTGGCAACAACAAATTCCGGTGTCGTCCCTGTCTGATAGCCGCTGGCTGCCCTGGTGTAGCCAAAAGGCGTTTCCAGACTGACGCTAAAAGCGTCTTTCAAATTAATGGCCTGCGCCGCCGAACCGAACAAAAAACATATAAAAACTATAAAGATGATGTAGCTAAAACTTCTCTTCATAATTGCTAAAATCAATATGATCAAAAAAAGTCACCGAAATTTTTAAAATTTTATGATTGATGGCCTGCTCTACTGGGAGGTCTGGGTGGTGACAGTAGAAGAATCAAAGGAAATAATGCCGGTATCAATAGCGCTAATTATAAAATAACTAATAGCGTAAGCGGCCATAACTATTATCAGGCCGATTAAAGAATTAGTTAATATATCTTTTGCTTTTTGAACTTTTTGCTGATCGCCCTTGGCTGTCATCCAAATAAAGCCGGCATAAACCATCAAAATAAGAAAAATCACTCCTAAAAAAGAAAGTAAGGTTTGAATAACACTGCCGGAAATTTGAATTAATTTGTTCTCTGCCTGGTCAAGCTGCAAAGAGTTGTCATACCCCGCTCCGCCGCCAACTTTTTTCAAGCCGTTATTAAACAGGGTGGCGGAATTATCGGCTGCAAAAGACACTGAGGCAATTTGACTCGTGACAAAAATGCAAAAGAATATAACGGCTATAAATTTTAATTTTATAAATAACCTTTTATTTTTATTCATGGTGATTAGCTGGTTATAACACTGCCGACATAAGCGGTAATAGCATAAGCGGCTATAACTATTATTAAGCCGACAGCTGCGGCTTCCATTATATCTTTAGCCGTTTGCACGTTTTGTTGATTGCCGCGAGCTAACATCCAGGTAAAGCCGCCATAAATCATTAAAATTAAAAACAAAACGCCGATAAAAGACAGGCCGACGCCTATCGCGTTACCTATGGTCGTTGAGATATCTTTTTCCGGCAAGGTGCCATAAGCTTTTTCTGAAGATTGAGTTAAGCCGCTAAGAGCGCTGTCAACTGCTTTGCCCAGCGCGCTGTCAGCAATGCCATAGCAAACAAAAAAAGCCAAAAAAATGGCTAAAAATGCTATCGTCTTTTTATATAAACCATTGCCCATAAATTTTATTGCCTTTTGACGAAATTACTTCCGCCGCTATTAACACGAATTTTTCTTGCTAATGGCGGCGGACCCCTGAAAACAGGGGCCGCTTTTTATCTGCAATAAATATTCTGCGCTTAAGGGGTCGGGTTGCCAACGATGTTGTAAGCGAAGCCAACAACGATCTGAACGATGGCGTAAGCAGCGATAATGATGACTAAACCGATAATACCGGCGATAATAGTCTTTTTAGCCGAACCAACTCTGTCTTCATTGCCGCCAGCAGTAAGCCAAAGGAAGCCTCCGTAGAGGATTACGATAACGGCGATAATGCCCAAGAAAGTCATCAAATAAGTGACGATATTAACTGCGGCCTCTTTTGGATCGTTGACGCTACTTGGTAAACCGAAATCGGCATCATTTATACCCAAAGGGTCAGTCGCTAGGGCGGGCAAGGCAACTAAAAGAGCTGGCATAATCATCGCTAATAAAGCCACGGCTGCCAATGCATTTTTAAATGTTTTTTTCATAATTTTTGACCTTTTAAATTAGTTAATAAATTTGACCTTTTTTTATATATTTATTAAATTTTTGCTATTGATTATTAATATCTAGATATAAACAATGTGTTTGTTTTTTTATTTTAGGCGCCGCTAAGCACGTTCATAGTCGTACTCACGATTATTTGAACTATAGCATAGGCTGAAATAATTATCACGAGTCCGATTAATCCGGCAATAATTGTTTTTTTGGCATCAGCAATTTTATCTTCATTGCCGCCAGCCACCATCCATTTAAAACCGCCCAGTAAAACTACAACTACGGCGATAATGCCCAAGAAAGTCATCAAATACTTAACGGTGTTAACTGCTGCCGCTCGGGGATCACTGACTGAATTAGGCAGGCCTAAACTGCCTGCTTCATTCAATCCTAGATCGGCTTGGGCTTGAACAGCTACCGCTAAAGCAGGAAAAATTATTAAAGCTAATGCGAGAGCTAAAAATAAATTAATTTTTTTGATCATGACTCACCCCCTTCCCGAATTTCTTCTGCTTGAAAAGAGACTTTTGGCATTTTAAAACAGAAAAAATTATTACTTATTTAGTTATCAACATTAATAATATTTTAACACTTTTTTTGTCAAAAAACAAATAATAGTGGTAAAATATAGCTGAATGGAAAAAATCTGCGGCTTCCGGCTAGGTTTTGCCTCGCGCCAAGCGAAGGAGTCGGTAGAATAAAGAAACTATAGGCGGATAATCCAGCTGCTTCCTGTTTTTTTCTTTAATTTTTTACTATCTTATTATTTTGTGAAAAAAAATACCGGCAACATAATAATCTGGTCTTTGTTTTATAGCTTTGTTTTTGTTTTCCTTATTTATAATTCTTTTAGCTATCTTGACCCGGATTTAGGCTGGCATCTGAAAGTAGGCCAGCAAATAGCGGCCGAACGAGCCGTCCCGGGTCTGGAAAATTACAATTATACATTGTCAGGTAAAAGTTGGGTTGATCATGAATGGCTAGCGAACCTGATTATTTTTCTAATCTATGACCAGTTCGGCTACCTTGTTTTATCCGCGTTGTTTGCCCTGTTAATAATTCTGATTTTAATAATTCTAAACAGACAAATAAAAAAAATATGCCGGCAATCTACCGAAAATTCTGCTTGGCTAACAATAATTATAATAATTTTAGAAATCCTGGGTGTGATAGCCGTCGCGCCGCATATTGGCGTCAGGATACAAGAAGTAGGGCTATTGTTTCTATTGCTGCTTCTGTTGGTTATCCAAAAATTTGAATCTGCTAAAAACTGGAAAACACTGTTATGGCTGCTGCCAATTTTATATTTTTGGTCTTGTTTGCACGGCAGTTTTTTAATCAGTCTTTTTATTTTAGGTTTTTGGATTTTTATAAAAATTATTGAGCGGCTGATTGCCGCCCGCTTTGGCTGTCGCCGTTTTTATTTTTTGAACTTTGAAAATAAAACAACTTGGCTGGACATAAAAAATTTCGCCTGGCTGGCATCAGCAGCTATAGCTAGCACCTTTTTTACTCCCTATGGTTTTAAGCTATATTCCTTTTTAGCCGACTATACTGATAATTTCTATGCTGAACATATTGTTGAGTGGCTGCCGGTTTTTACTTTTCCCTTTTCTTACGCGCAAATGTTTTACCTGTCTACGGCTATAGCCGTTGTCTTGATTTATTGCCTTAACTTTCACTATTCTCGAAAAAAAAACATCGCCTTCACTCCTTCAATAAACCTCTGGCAGCTAGGCCTCTTTTTTGTTTTTTTGTTTTTAGCTTTTAAGTCACGACGTCACTTCCCGCTTTTTTTTATTGTCTCTCTACCCATTATAGTGCAAATAATTTTTAATGAATTTCAATCGGCCAAAATTAACTTCAATCTTTTTAGAGGCTTTTTAATTAAATTTTATTTGCTGTCAGCCATACTGCTGGCGGCAGCTGGATTAATTTTAAAAACTAATTTTACCAACGAACCATTTTTAAATAAAAATTTTTGCCAAACCTACCCCTGCGCCGCCATTAATTTTCTAAAAAATAATGGCCAATATTCCAACCTGCGCTTATTTAACGATTATAATTGGGGCGGTTTTATGATTTGGACCTGGCCGGGGAAAAAAATATTTACAGACGGTCGTCTGCCACAATACCCCTACAATAATCATACCCTCCTAGAGGAATACTATGCATTTTTTGACGAGAAAAAAACAGAGGAGCGACTAGACCAACATAACATTGAGCTCGTCTTGCTAAAAATAGAAAAACCACGAAAAATAAAAAGGTGGGAGCAAATAGTCTTCGGAATCAAAGATAGAGAGACTAAAAATAATTTATCTAATTATTTAAGTGGCGCTAAAACATGGCGCTTGGTTTACACGGATGATATTAGCCAAATTTATGTTAAAAATAACAACGCCAATCAATAGCAACAACAAAATTTTGTCTTCCTTGAATATTTACCGGCTATTCTTCTGGATTTTCCTGTCTCTTTTAACCGTCTTACTCCACTCCAAACATTATATTGATATTGACGAAGGACATGTTTTAGACGGAGCTTGGAATTTACTTAACGGTAAAAAACTATATTTTGATTTTTTTGAGTTTACCCCTCCTGGCGCTTATTATTTAGTGCTTTGGTTATGGCAAATATTCGGCGTTAATTATTTAGTAGCTAAAATCGCGTCTTTAGCCGCGCTACTTCTAGCCGCGCTTGGTATTTATAAAATTTGGTCGGCTGTAAGCCGCTATTTTAACATCAGCCGAGATTCTGTCTCTATATATCTAAGCATTTTTATTTTTATAATTTCCACCACCCACCTACCGACTATCAGTTACCATACCTTCAATCTCGCTTTTACTGTCTGGGCGGTTTATTTTTTTATAAAAGCGCTCTCGATCCAGCCAAATAAAAATATTATTTTTTTTTCCGGATTGCTAACTGGCGCAGCTGCTCTATTTATGCAAAACAAGGGCGGTGCTCTGTTTTTAACCTTATTCTTATTTACCCTTTTTTTATTAATTAAAGAAAGAAAAAAAATATGGCTGCAATCATTGCTAATTTTATCAGTTGCGACGACACTGCCGATTATAACCCTGGCGGCTTTCTGGCCAGTTGGTTTGCTTTTTAAAAATTTAATCGCATTCCCGATATTTAACTACACCAAAGTGGCAATGGTTCCTTTTTATCTACTCTTTTTCTTTATTATTGTCTGGACGGGTGTTATTTGGCTGCTTAGAAAAAAAACCGCCACCGCCATACAATTTCTTTTTTTCTGGCAATTTATTTTGTTGTTTTCTATTTATTCTTTGGCCGACCATGCGCATCTATTGCTAGCTATATTCCCACTACTGGCGCTACTACCCGCTGTCCTTAATGAAATCAAAACGTCAATTTACAAAAATTATTTTTTTATCCTGACGGTGGTAACTATTTTTATCATTGTCTATCCCGCTCTTGTTTTTCTTAACAATTTTAAAAATTTGCCAACTGCAAAAGATTATAAATTTTTAGATTATATTGCCGCTAACTGCGACAAAACAGAATATTTATACGCCGGGCCGTTTATGTGCGGAATTTATTTTGAAACTCGAAAAATAAACCCAACGCCTTACGGCTGGCTTATTACCAACCACCACACCGACGACCAATTTACCGACGCTAAAGAAAAATTAGAAATAAACACTCCAGCTTGCGCAATTTTAAATTACCAATTAGTCAAAAAATATGGCTATAACATTGACAATCCGGTAGACAATTTTATTAAAGAGAACTATTATTTAGCTTATACCAGCAATGATGTAATGGTTTATAAAAAAAACCAACCACAATAAATATGCTAAACGGAAAAAAAATCATAGTCGTTATGCCTGCTTACAATGCGGCCAAAACTCTTAAAAAAACTTACGAACAAATACCGCGAGATATTGTTGACGATATCATTTTAGTTGACGATCGAAGCTCTGATGAAACTGTCAAGCAAGCCGAAAAATTGAACATCAAAACCTTTATACACGAAAAAAATAAAGGCTATGGCGGCAATCAAAAAACTTGCTATCAAGAGGCCCTTAAACTGGGCGCTGATATTGTAGTTATGCTACACCCCGATTATCAATACGACCCGCGCTTAATTACAGCTTTAAGTTCAATGATAGCTTCGGGTGTTTATGACGTGGCTCTCGGCTCAAGAATATTGGGAGGCGAGTCGGTTAAAGGCGGGATGCCCAGATATAAATATTATCTAAATAGAATCCTGACTTTCATCCAAAATTTAGCCACCGGTAAAAAATTATCAGAATATCATACTGGCTACCGCGCCTTTTCCAGAAAAGTCCTGACTTCAATCCCTCTAAACAATAATTCTGATGATTTTGTGTTTGACAATCAGATGCTGATGCAAATTATATTTTTTAATTTTAAAATCGGTGAAATAAGCTGCCCGACAAAATACGAACCGGAATCGTCATCTATAAATTTTAAACGCAGTTGTGAATACGGCATCGGGGTTATTTTTACTATAATACAATTTTTTATAGCTAAATCAAAAATAACGACTATAAACATTTTCAGCGAAGAGAAGGCTAAAATTAATTTAAACTAAATGAAAGTCGATTTCTGCCTGCCGATTTATAATGAAGAAAAAATTTTAGAAAAAAATGTTTTAAAATTACTTAACTATTGCTCGGCGCAACAATTTAATTTTGATTGGAAAATTACTATCGTATCTAACGGCTCTTCAGACAGCTCTTCAACTATTGGCGAAAAATTAAAAGCGGAAAATTCTGATAAAATTAATTTTATCAATATAAAAACCCCCGGCAGGGGTCAGGCCCTTAAAACGTATTGGCTAAAAAGTCCGGCTGATATAGTTGTTTACATGGATATTGATTTGGCCGTATCCTTGGACGAAATTCCGAGGCTAATCCAGCCTATTATTAATAAAACTTTTGATTTGCTTGTCGGCTCGCGCTTAATGCCGGAGTCAAAAATTAAAAGATCTTTTATTAGGGAGCTTAGCTCGCAAAGTTACAATTTTTTATCCCGCGTTATTTTAAAACACAATTTTTCCGATATGCAATGCGGTTTTAAAGCTGTCAAAGCTGAAGTTTTTAAAAAAATCGCGCCGTATATAAAAGACACTAAGTGGTTTTTTGATACCGAACTAATAATTTTTACAAAAATATTCGGTTATAAAATCAAAGAAATTCCGGTAAACTGGTCGGAAAACAGATATGATGAGAGGGAAAGCAAGGTAAATATGTTCAAAGACAGTTTTAAATTCTTATATAATTTAATCGCGCTAAAAATAAGGCTGGCGAATATCAAAAAGAAAAATCTTGCCAATTAGTGGCGCTTAAATTTTTAACATCCACTGCCGCGGCAATGTTATATGGGCCGACACTTATTCTTTTTAATTTTTCTAAATACGAGCCACAATTCAACCGCTCCCCAATATCATTAGCCAAGGCTCTAATATAGGTCCCGGTAGAACATGCTATTTTTATTTCTAAAATCGGCCAATCATATTTTAGGAGTTCAATATCATAGATGTTAATTCGCGACAACTTTCTTTCTACCACCTTGCCCTTCCTGGCTAATTCATAAAGTTTTTTACCATTCACTTTTTTAGCGCTAAACATCGGCGGCAGCTGATCTTGCTCGCCAACAAATTGCTGTAGAACATTTTTTACTTCATCAACACCAATTTTTTTAATGGTTTGCGGCCAGCTTGACATTCTTCCGGTACAATCAAATGTATCAGATGTAAAACCTAGACGTAATGTTGCTATATATTCTTTATCAAGCTTAGCAAATTTACCCATCTCTTTCGTAGCCTCACGTCCTATTGCCACAATCAAAACTCCTTCAGCAAAGGGATCCAACGTGCCAGCATGCCCAATTTTTTTAATGCCAGTTATTCGTCTTAACTGATTAACTATATCGTGAGAAGTGGGCCCAACTGTTTTATTTATCACAATAAATCCTTGACTCGCCATATATAATTTGATTTTAAATTTTAAAACAATGACTTAATTTATTAAAAATTATTTAAAAATTAGAAAATTAGAAATTATAAAATTTTCTACTCTAGCAAAATTCGTCACAAAAACGACCCAATACAGCCTCCAAGATTTCTCTAAATATTGACTTATTATAGATATTATTGTAAAGTTAAATAAAAATCAAGACAGTTAAGCTGTCTTTTTGTTAATAAAAGCCATGAACATCACGGAATTAGCCAGAATTTTAAAAATCACTCCGCAAGAGTTGCACGATTATCTGCCGCAACTAGGGTTTGATATTGGACAAAAGGCTATAAAAATTAACGGTAGCGTAGCTAATAAAATAATTAGAGACTGGCCGCGATTAAAGCAGGAGATTCAACAAAAAAAATCGGCTGAAGCTGAAAAAGACAAGGCACAAACGAAAGACAACGTAGAGACAACAAAAAAAATTATTACAATTGCTAATTACATAAACGTCAGGGATTTGGCCGCTTCATCCGGCCTATCAGTCAACTCCATTTTATCCGTACTGATGAAAAATGGAATCTTTATTTCTTTAAATGAAAAGATAGATTATGACACGGCTTGGCTAGTCGGTTCGGAACTAGGCGTAGAGGTTAAACAGCAGCAAGCAGACGAGATGGAAGAAAAGAAGGAGACCAATAAATTAAAAGATATACTCTCCGCTGAAGACAAAGATAAGATGCAATCACGACCACCTGTTATTGTCGTTATGGGACACGTTGATCACGGCAAAACAAAGCTGTTAGATACTATTCGTGCCGCTCATGTTATTGATGGTGAAGCTGGCGGCATCACTCAACACATCGGCGCCTACCAAGCTAAAAAGAAAGACCAAGTTATTACTTTTATTGACACTCCGGGACACGAAGCTTTTACTGCCATGCGCAGTCGCGGTGCCAAGATTGCTGACATTGCTATCTTGGTAGTGGCCGCGGACGACGGAGTAAAACCGCAAACCGTTGAAGCTTTTCGCATTATTGAAGCCGCGCAAATTCCATTTATCGTCGCTATTAACAAAATCGATAAACCGGAAGCTAATATAGAAAAAACTAAGCAAGAACTTTCAAATCAGCTAAAAATTATGCCAGAAGATTGGGGCGGAAAGACTATCTGCGCTCCGATTTCGGCTAAAGATGGTACTGGCATCGACGATCTCCTTGATATGGTTCTTTTAATTGCCGAGGCGGAAATAGAAAATATTAAAGCTAACCCAAGCGCTTCAGCTGTGGGCACAATAATTGAGTCGCATATTGATAAAGGTTCCGGTCCAGTGGCTACTATTTTAGTCCAAAACGGCACTTTAAAGATTGGCGATCAGTTAATGTTTAATAATATCAATATCGGTCGTGTCCGTAATCTAAAAGATTATCGCGGCAGCAATATCAATGACGCCAAACCAGCAACACCGGTACAAATTATCGGACTTAAAGCCATGCCGGAAGTTGGCGATGTCATTGAGGTCGGTGAGGGAGAAAAAATTAAATTTAAGAATGTTAAAAATTCTGCTGCGGCAGGCATAACAAATCAATCCGCCAGCGTTTCCGACGGCGACGAGAATGTCAAAAAAATTAACGTTATTATCAAGAGCGATGTTTTGGGCTCAGCTGAAGCGATTGAAGAGTCTTTAATGAAATTAAATTCTAAAGAAGTAAAAGTTAAAATAATCCATAAAGGCTTAGGTAACATCTCTGACGGCGATATAAAACGAGCTGAAGCTGCTAAAAGCTCAATTTTAGGCTTTAATGTAAAAGTGGCGCCGAATATCCAGGAGCTAATTCGCGAAAAAAATATTGAGGTTAAAATTTACAATATTATTTACGATTTAATTAACGACATTAAAGAGCAAATTAAAAAAATGACTAGCCCTGTTTACAAAAGGGTTGACTTGGGAGAATTAAAAGTTTTGGCGGTTTTCCGTACTGAAAAAAATAATCAAATCATTGGCGGCAAGGTCATAAATGGAAAAGTAGAGAATAATGCTTCCGCTGAAATATTACAAAACAAGGCAGTCGTAGCTGCAGGCAAAATCGTGCGCCTCCAGTCAGGCAAACAAGACGTAAGCGTAGCTGACGAAAACCAAGAATGCGGTCTACAATACGAAGGTGACCCGATCATTAAAGCTGGGGATATTCTTAAGGTTTATAAAGAGGTGGAAATAAAATAATTAATTTTGATTTTTGATTTTTAAATTTTGAACTTTTAATATATGTCTCATCGCTTAGAACAAATAAATGAACTATTGCGCTCCGAATTATCTAACTTGCTAGCTAGAGAAGTGCCGCTAGAGAATGGGATGGTTACTATTACCTATGTTAAGTGCGGTGCTGATTTAAAAAATGCCACTATCGGTATCTCCGTCCTGCCGGAAGGACTGGCCGGCACGGCCCTAGAACAATTAAAAAAAATAAGCGGGCAATTGGCTCGAGAACTAAACAAGAAGATCAAAATAAAATTCATCCCCAGATTTTATTGGGAAATAGACAGCTTGGAAAGAAACGCCATAGAAATTGATAGAGCCGTCAGAGAGGCTAGGCGCAACGATGAACAATATGATAGGTGAGGCTAAATTTAAACAAACTTACCAAAAAATTTTAGATGCTAAAAATACTCTATTAACAATCCATGGACGTCCTGACGGCGATGCCATTTCTTCGCTTTGCATTCTAATTGAACTCTTAGAAAATAAACAAAAAATTTTTTTAGCTTATTCGCAAGACGTTATTCCTCGTTCTTATTTTTATTTACCTCATACCGAAAAAATCACTAACGATAAAGGGCAAATAAATTTTGATGACTTTGATTTAATTGTCGCCCTTGACTGCGGTTCTTTGGCTAGAACCGGATTAGTAAAAGAAATAAGCAGTCACCGCACCGATCAATTTATTATTGAATTCGACCACCATCCGCTAATTGACGACTACGCCGACATCTCTAACCGCTATCCGGAACTAGCTTCAACCACGGAAGTGCTTTATCATTTTTTAAAAACTAATGAAATTGCTATTAATAAAAACTATGCAAATTGTATTTTAACCGGTCTACTTACCGATACCGGTAATTTTCTCTTTCCGGTCACTTCTGACCGCGCTATTAGCATCGCTTCGGAAATGCTACTTTACGGCGCTAAATTCCCACAAATAATAGAAAGCACCCAGCGCAATAAAAGTCTTGGCGCCATGCGTCTCTGGGGCCATACTTTAAGCAACTTAATTGTCAATAAAAAATACAATATCGCGATAACCGTTGTCACCAAAGACGATATAGAAAAGAATAATGTTAGTGATGAAGAATTGGAGAGTCTTTCTAACTTCATTAGCAACTTGCATGACGTCAAAGCTATTTTGGTTTTACAGGAATTGTCAGACAACGAAATTAAAGGCAGTCTGCGCGCCACTCAATCGAATCTAGATGTGTCAAAACTAGCCAGAATTTTAGGTGGCGGTGGTCATGTTAAGGCAGCCGGATTTAAAATAAACGGACAATTAACAAGAAGAGACGACAAGTGGAAAATAATATAACTAAAAAACAATTTTTAATGATTGATCTCAAATTTTGAATGAATTTTTAATTTTTGAATGTTTAAAAATTAAATCATTAAATTATTCATTAAAAATTTAAAATTAGAAATTAAAAATTATTTTGAATTGACAACGTCTCAAAAAATATCTAAAATTATCAAATAACAAACTAATTATAAAACCCAAATATATGCCTTTAATACCTACGGTCATTGAAAAATCGGGCCAAGTAGAACGGGCCTATGACATATACTCTCGCCTTCTGAAAGATCGCATTATCTTTTTAGGTGAGCCGATTGATGACCATGTTGCCAATATTGTCATCGCTCAATTTTTATTTTTAGATGCGGAGAACAAGAACAAAGATATAAAATTCTATATCAATACGCCGGGCGGATCGGTTTCTGCTGGCATGGCTATCTACGATACGATGCAATATGTCAAAAGCGATGTTTGTACAATTTGCGTCGGCATGGCCGCCTCAATGGGTGCAGTGCTTTTAGCCGCTGGTGCGCCAGGTAAACGTTTTGCCCTACCCAATAGCGAAATCTTAATTCATCAAGTTATGGGTGGAGCTGAGGGCCAGGCCACTGACGTTAAAATACGAGCTGAACATATCTTAAAAATCAAAGATAAATTAAATAAAATACTAGCCAAACATACAGGACAAAAAATTACAGATATTGAAAAAGACACTGATCGCGACCGTTTTATGTCCCCGGAAGAAGCTAAAAAATATGGAATTATTGATAAAATAATTGTTAAATAAAAAAATAATTAAATTACAAAACGGCCGTTCTTGGCCGTTTTATAATACTTGCCAAAACCATCAAACCGTGTTAGGATTATTTTTGTAATCCGCAAGGATGAAAAAAATAATTAATAATTATTCTGTCGTTAGGAAAAAACTGTTGGCATAGCATAAATTTACTTTAATCTTAGGGAAAACTGTGAAACTTAATTATAACTTTTTGCAGACAACCAAATACCTCAATCGATTTATTAAAATTGATTCTAGCCCAGCCAAAATTTAATTTGGCGATTTAAGATTATTGAAAATTTACTGGTAAGCAAAGCTTAAACCTCCTAACGATAGAGCCAGAATATTTATGGAATTCATTATTTATGGAATTCTTCTGGTCATAGGTGGTTTTTTTGTTGGCTACTGGCTGCGCAAATTAAGAATGTCGCGTAAAATCATTTCAGCCGAACAAAAGGCGGAAAAGATTTTAGCAGATGTCAAAAATAAGCAGAACGAAATCATTTTGAGCGCCCAGGAAAAAGCGTTAAAAATTATTGAAGAAGCTAAAGACGAGGAAAAGAAAAGACGCCAAGAACTTAATAGCCTCCAATCCAGATTAGAAAAAAGAGAAACAACTTTCTCGCAAAAAATTCTAGAATTGCAGGACAAGCAACAATCTCTTTATGACAAAATCAACAAAGTAGAAGAGGTAAAAGAAAAAGTCCAAAAAATAAAAGAAGAGCAACTGGCTAAACTGGAAAAAATTTCAGGGCTGAGCAAAGACGAGGCCAAAGAAGTGATGTTCAAAAATTTGGAATCACAGATGAAGGACGATCTTCTGTCTCGCATTAAAAAATTAGAAGACGAAGCGACTGACAGTTTAGAAGAAAAATCACGAGATATCCTGGCTAGCACTATGCAGCGGCTAGTATCTAATTACACGACTGAAATTACGACTACCGTAGTTGACCTGCCTGGCGATGAAATGAAAGGCAGGATTATCGGCCGTGAAGGCAGAAATATAAAAGTTATTGAACAACTAACTGGCACGGAAATTATCGTTGATGATACGCCAAATGTCATAACCATTTCCGGCTTCTCGCCTATCCGTCGCCATATCGCTAAAAAAACTTTAGAAAGGTTAATTCTTGATGGCCGCATTCATCCAACTAAGATTGAAGAAGCTATCGAGGAATCTAAAAAAGAATTAGCTTTGGACATTAAAAAAGCTGGTGAGGAAGCGATGTATGAAGTTGGCGTTGCCGGCTTCGATCCTAAATTAGTACAAATTATCGGCCGCTTAAAGTACAGAACTAGTTACGGTCAAAATGCTTTAAGACACTCGTTAGAGGTTGCTCATCTTTCAGCGCTTCTAGCTGAAGAATTAGGTATGGATGTTACTGTTGCTAAAAAAGCGGGCTTACTACACGATATCGGTAAAGCCGTTGACCACGAAGTCCAGGGCACACATCCAGAAATCGGTCGTGACATTGCTAAAAAGTTCAATTTACCACAAGAAATAATTGATCCGATTGAGACTCATCACGATGACAGACCTCGAGGCTTAATTTCAATTATTGTTAAAGTAGCTGATGCTATTTCGGCTGCCCGACCAGGAGCTCGTCATGACACATACGAACGATACTTGCAACGCTTAGAAGAATTGGAAAATATAGCTACTGGTTTTGAAGGTGTTGATAAAACTTATGCCATTCAAGCCGGTCGCGAAGTTCGAGTCTTTGTTATGCCCGATCAAGTAGATGACTTAGCTGCCCATAACTTAGCTCGCGATATCGCCAAAAAGATTGAACGGGAATTAAAATATCCAGGTGAAATTAAAGTTAATGTAATTCGTGAAATGCGCGTGACTGAATACGCTAGATAATACTACATAAATTTCTTATACAAAAAACCATTCTACTTATTCAAAGTTTAGTGGTTTTTTTGTATAAACAAATTTATAATTTCCAATTTTTAAATTTTAAATAATTTCTAATGCTTAATTTTAAAACATTAAAAATTTTAATCTTGTTTAAAAATTAAAAATTACAAAATTAAAAATTTTTACCGCTTTGACTTAAATATTTATAATTGCTAAAATGGAGCTAACATTAAATAAACTCAAAGTATGCTTAAAATACTATTTATCGGCGATGTTTTTGGTAAAATGGGCCGGATCACCCTCAAAAGAACTGTCGGCAAGTTGAAAAGTAAATATAAAATTGATTTGGTAGTTGCAAATGCTGATAATTTGGCGCATGGCAAAGGCGTAACCGAGAGCACTTTAAAAGAAGCTCGAGAAGCGGGTGTTGACTTTTTTACTAACGGCGACCATGCTTTTGACGCCAATCAAATGGAACTTTATAAAAACCAACCAATTATCAGAGCGGCTAATTTCCCACCAGACACTCCGGGAAAAGGCTGGGCTATGGTCAATACGAATGAATATAATATATTAATAATCAATTTGCTGGGCAGAGTTTTTATGAAAATGAATTATGATTGCCCTTTTAGAAAAATAGATGAAATATTAGCTAATAATTTCTTGCCAGAAAATAAGCCATCTGCTATAATTATTGATATACACGCTGAAGCTACTTCGGAAAAAGTTGCTTTTAAACATTACGTTGACGGACGTGTTAGCGCCGTTCTCGGAACTCATACCCACATACCGACTGCCGACGCACAGATTTCTAGAAAAGGAACCGCTTTTGTTTCTGACGTCGGCATGGTGGGCAGCAACGAAAATTGTATCGGCGTTGATAAGGAATTTATTATCAAGGAATTTTTAACCCAGATTTCTTACCAGAAAAAAATTCCAGAAAAAGGAGAGTCAATTTTTTGCAGCGTACTACTAACAATAAATCCTAAGACTGCTAAAACCGAAGCTATAAAACAAATTATTGAAAAAATTAATATAAATTAATAATTACAAACATATGAACAAAGCAACTCTTATCGAAAAATTGGCAGCCGCAGCAGCTGTTTCTAAAAGAGACGCAGAAAATATGCTTGACGGCTTAGTAAAAATCATCATCGACGAACTCAAAGCTGAACGCGAAGTCACCATTACCGGTTTCGGTACATTTTTAGCCAGAAAAAGACATTCGCGCGGTGGCGTCAATCCGCAGAAACCATCGGAAAGAATTCAGATTCCAGAAGTTACTGTTGCGAAGTTTAAAACCGGCAAGACCTTAAAAGACGCTTTGAAAGGCAAACTATAAATTTAACAACAATTTATCTTATACACAAAAAACTGGATTTTCTAATCCAGTTTTTTGTTTTGTGCTCCCGGCAGGATTCGAACCCACAATCCTTGGTCCGAAGCCAAGTGTGATATCCATTTCACCACAGGAGCTCTACTTCGCTAAAGCTTCGTAGAGCAAGCCGAAATTAGATAACTTATTCTTTTTGCCTGCCGTCCGGAGCTTTAGTGTAGAATAGTAGCTGGGGAGAGGTTTGAACTCTCGACCTTAGCGTTATGAGTGCTACGCTCTAACCAACTGAGCTACCCAGCCATTTTTTATTTATGATTTTTGAGATAATCAAGATTATTGGGATTTTTAGGATTACTATCATTCAACATTATCCTAAGAATCTCAAAGCTCTCAATAATCCCCACAATCCTAATATTAAATAGTGCGCCCAGGGGGATTCGAACCCTCGACCGTCTCCTTAAGAGGGAGCTGCTCTACCAGCTGAGCTATGAGCGCATTTATTACAAAAAACTCCCTACGGAGTTCATTTTGATACTAACATAACTTGATAGAAAAATCAAGCCTGATGTTTGGCGGCTTTTCTGGCGCCTTTTTCGTCTGAACCAAAATGATGGGCGATCTCATGTTTTACCGTATCAATAATATTCTTTTTACAATCTTCTGTATTGCTACTAGTTTGCATCAATGGTACACGAAAAATCGTAATTTTATCGGGCAAAACGACTCCAAAATTAAGACGGCGAGATTGTATCACGCCCTCGTATAAACCTAGCAGGGAATATTTATTATACTTTTTAGTCTTACCCAGCTGCTCGCTCGTCGGAAAATCAGCGATAACAATAGCAACGTTATGCATCTTTTCTTTGAATTTATTCGGCAAATTATCTAATGCCTCTTCTACTATTTTTTCAAATTGTTCTTGGGGAATATTCATATTAATTTATCATTTCGAGTGAAATTTAATGGAGCGAGAAATCTCTTAAACTACAAAGCCAACTTCAAGCTATTTCTCCCTGCGGTCGGAATGACAATAAAAACTATTTATGTAGTATCGCATAATAATTATATGAATCGCTGTAAATTTTTTCTACTTTAAATCCTGCCTGCTGACAAACTTTCTTCAGCTCCCACTTATTAAAAGCGTGGTAATAACGTTTACTGACAATCATGCCCTGCGCGTTTTTCCAGTCGAACAAAATATCGCCCAGCTCCATCTTATTCTTTTTGATTAATTTAAGCAGAAAGAACTTAATAATTAATTTACGATGTTTTGGTTGAGACCATAAATTCCAAACAGAAACTATGACCTTGCCGTTATCGCCCACTTTATTTTTCAGCTGCCTAACTGCGTCAATCTGCAACTTTCGACTAGGAACGTGCTGTAATACAGCTATGCAAAAAACATAATCAAAATTTATCTCCGGAACCTGGCTCAGCTCCAAAATATCACCAACAGTAAATTTTGAGTTGGGATATTTAACTTTTGCCAATTCAATCAATTTCTCACTATTATCAACGCCTAGATATTTTATTTGTCTATCTTGCAAAGCCTCTAACAAGCGCCCGTTGCCGCAGCCGACGTCCAGTAAACTTTCGCCGTTTTTAACGTTTTTAACCAATTCAACCAATTCTGGCCAAAGGTGTTTTTTCCTGGTTTCGTTAAATTGCTCAGCAATTTCTTCGTAATTTTTTTTAACAATATCTAGCAGTTCTTTTTGCGTTTGTTTGTTCATATTGCCAATATTTTACGACAAATTCAACTATTGTCAATGCTAGCGCTGCTTTTTTATCTTTTCGATATTATCCTTAATCAATTTTGTTTTTATTAAAAATTGTAGATGCTCAATAATCGTTTCTTCGTCTAGCTTCCGTTCTTTAGCAATTTTATTTATAGACAGTCCCCTGCTATACAATTCAAAGGTTTCCAATTGCGTTAACTTTGTATTAAGCCCAGATTTTTTATCTGACTCTTTTACGACAAATTCCTTTTCTTCTTTGCGTCTATAATAACGTCGATCGTCTCGATAAAAATCTTTTTTACTCTCTTCTTTGGCGCGGATAGCGTCGCCAGTTAAACAAACATCGCACTTACCGCAATTTTTAGTTTCACGATCGCCAAAATATTCTAAAATATATTGCTGGCGACAACCGGTGTGATAAACATAATTTTCCATTTTATCAAGTTTGTGATAGGCGTGCGCCAATTTTTCCTTCAAAGCCCTAAAATCTATATCCACTTCGCTTAAATCCAATCTTTTTAAAATTCTGATTTCCGTTCCTTTAAAGGGCGGTTTATATTCCATTAAGCCTTTTTCAGCCATTGATCTAATTAAACGCATCAACGATTCTTTTTTTATTTCTAAAATTTCGGCCACCTCTTCTAAATTAGCTTGCCAACCATTTTCTAGCTCAGAACTAAACCGAGAGTAGAGTTTATGTAACAGGTCTAAACTTTTTTTAGAACGTTTCTGCAATTCTGTTATTACATCAGCAAAATCTTTTTGCAATTTTAGATAGGCGCTACCTTTTTTTTCATGAGAACGAGCGATCAGACCTTCTTTTTCCAACATCTTTAAGCTAGTACCGACAGCCATCTCCGGCAAGTTGTCGGATAAAATGGCGGCCAGTTCGGCATAAGTAATTTGTACAATATCCGACTCATAATTTAACAAAGTATTATAAATTTCTAAAATAATTTCCGGGGGCGGATTGTCGCCTTTAATAAAAAACTCTTGTAAATGCCGGTCGCGCGAATTGTAGAGCAATAAACAAAAACTTGGTTTGCCATCACGTCCTGCCCGACCCGCCTCTTGATAATAAGCCTCGATTGTACCCGGCATATCATAATGAATGACATAACGGACGTTGGCTTTATCTATGCCTAAGCCAAATGCATTGGTGGCTACAATAACTTTAACTTTGCCGTGTATAAAATTATCTTGAATCCATTTTCTTTCTTCAGCTTCAATGCCAGCGTGATAGCTAACCGCTTCAATATCATTCTCTAAAAGTACCTGTAATAAATTATCAGCTCGAGCTCGAGTGCCAACGTAAATAATACCATGATCATCTGGTGCGCTGGAAATTGCATCAAGTACAAATTGCGGTTTTTTGGTCTCATTGGCGTGAATGACACCAAATTGTAAATTATTCCTGGCAAAACCGGTAATTACTAGCTCCGGATTATTTAGGTCTAATTGTTTAATTATATCTTCACGCACCTCTGGTGTGGCCGTAGCTGTTAAAGCGATAACTGGTGGATTGCCAACTTGAGCAATAGCTGAACGTAATTTTAAATAGCTAGGACGGAAGTCATGTCCCCATTGACTAATACAGTGAGCCTCGTCAATCGCAAACAAACTAACCTTAATATCATTAAGCGCGTTTAAAAAATCTAAACTATAAAATCTCTCTGGCGCTATATACAATAATTTGTATTTGCCAGCTTTAACACCGTCTAAACGATTAGCAGTTTCGGCTGCGGAGATGGAAGAATTAATAAAAATTGCTGGTATGCCGACACGAGATAAACTATCAACTTGATCTTTCATTAAAGATATTAATGGCGACACTACAATAGTCACGCCATCTAAAATTAAAGCCGGCAATTGATAGCAAAGCGATTTTCCGCCGCCAGTTGGCATAATGACTACTGTTGACTTACCGACTAAAACATTATCGATCGCCTGATCTTGACCTAGGCGAAAACTTTCATAACCGTAATGCTTTTTTAATATTGTTTTTAATTGTTGCTTTTTACTTTCCATAAAACTATTTTCAGCTTAACAAACCTGCCCGCTCCAGTCAAAAACCCTGCTAACCGCAGGGCTTCTGTTCGTTTTTTCTAACAACAAACTATTTTTTAATAGACATCACGTTTTTCTTTGCCATTTCAATTGCGTACTGCTCGGTTCCAGTTTCTTTTATCCTGGCAATAGAAGCATTTCTGTCTGATTTAAAAATTAGAGAAAATAATTTACTGATTGGATTGTTAAATTTTTTACAATCATTAGCGACTTTATAAGTAGCGCAATCAGCACAGCTACTATATTTATTTTCGATACAGCAAGTTCTGATCTTGCACCAAGTTGCTTTTACATTTTCTTTGCAACCAGCGCATTTTTTGTTTATAAATTTTTTACAAGCTCCGCAATAAAGCCCGCAATAAGCTACTAAGTTTTTGTCTGCCATATTCTTTATTTATGCTTTTTTTTATATAAATCTAAGGTATTTTTAAACAACATAGCAATCGTCATTGGACCCACTCCACCAGGCACGGGGGTAATGAAGCTAGCCTTGTTTTTAACGTCTTCAAAATCAACATCGCCGCAGACCTTATCACCGTCCCTAGTTATGCCAATATCAATTATGACAGCGTCTTTCTTAATAATGTCGGAACTTACAAGCTTTGCTTTGCCAACGGCTGAAATTAGAAGGTCGGCCTTAGCAGTTTTCTCCACTAAATTGATATCGCTGGACTTGGCTATTTGGACTCTACCACCCATGCACTCCAAGACTTTTTTAACACTGCGCCCAAAAATTTCTGAATTAATAATTGCGCAAATATTTTTACCTCGCATATCATAATCAATGCTTTGTAAAATTTCTAAAATCACGGCAATCAGCGGCGGAACTACCTCTTTGTTGTTGCAACTGGCAAATAATTTTTTAACATTTTCCGGATGAAAACGATCAACGTCTTTAACAGGGTCAATGGCTCTAATTATACCGTCTGTATCAAATCCTTCTGGTAGGGGCAGCTGAATCAAAACAGCATCAACACTATCGTCTTTATTAAGAAATTCTATGGTGTCGTAAATTTCTCGTTCAGAAATATTTTCTGGACATTTATAAATATGGGTATCTATGCCTACCTTTTTTGCCTCCTTTTCTTTCAAATTAACATACAAAACAGAGTCTTCTCTGTCGCCAATCAAAATAATAGCCAAACTGGGTCGTTCGCCCTTCAAATCATAAATTTCTTTCGCTACCTCGTCTTTTATTTTTTCGGCTAAAACCTGACCATTTATTATTTGGGCCATAAAGCAATAAAATACTTAATAAAAATTAGGGCAATCAAATGCAAAGGATAAAACCAATAAAAAAAATGTTTTGGCAATTTAATTTTAATCAGCTGTTGCTGAAAATATATTGCTGGTATAAATCCTAAAAATGAAAAAAGTAATAAAATTTGATCACTAACTTTATACGCCAATAAAGAAAGCGCTGCTAGACAAACTACCAAAAGTAATTTTTGCGATCTAAAAAAATAAAAAAGACTTGTCATTATAATCCCATAAAGTCCGTAATCGCATTTTATAAAATAAGCAAAAATAATAATTAGCAAAGCCAGCCAATACTTCCTTTTATCACAAGCGAAGATGAACAAGAGAGATAGCAAAAGAGAAAATATAATATTTAATTCATTCTTGCCAAAAAGTATCATAAAAGGAATTTGTGATATAGCACCAAAAAATAATAATCGATAAAAGTACATCTTTAGATTGGAAGTGTGTCGATAGCCGTCGGCTATACCAGCCGCAAAAATAGGAAAAGCGATCCTTCCAATAATACGTAAGGGCATTATTTGCGGAAAAAAAACCAAGCCAACGTGGTCAACAATCATTGACAACGCTGCCGCCAATTTCAAAAAATCATTTTTATCATTAATCAAGGATAATCCACTGCTATTTATCACCATTTAATATAGTTGAGATTGAATTAAATACTAGGAATTGGGAATGCCAAGCACATTAACTTTACATCTTCTTTTATTTTTTCCAGCAGCTCAATTTCTTCTCTATGATCAATTGCACTATTAATCCAAGTAGCAATCTTTTTAATTTCATCCTCTTTCATACCGCGCGTGGTTATGGCTGGTGTTCCGAAACGAACGCCAGATGGATTAAGCGGCGGATTCGGATCGTTCGGTACAGTAGAGCGACTGACTGAAATACCAACTCGATCCAAAACCGCCTCCGCCTCTTTACCTGACAATCCTTTGCTCGTCATATCAACTACTATCAAGTGGTTGTCAGTACCGCCAGATATAACTCTATATCCCATTTTTACCATTTCGTCTGACAAAGTGGCTGCGTTCTTTTTTACCTGTTTAATATACTCTTTAAACTCAGGTTGCAACGCTTCGCCAAAAGCTACGGCTTTAGCAGCATTAATATGGTCATGCGGTCCGCCCTGCATGCCCGGAAAAACCGCTTTATCGATCAATTTGGCGTATTGTTCTTTGCACATTATCATTGCTCCTCTCGGTCCGCGCAGTGTTTTATGAGTGGTGGTAGAAACTACGTCAAAAATTGGCACAGGATTATCCATCTCACCAGCAGCAATTAACCCGGCTGTATGAGCAATATCGGCAAAAGTATAAGCGCCCACTTCATCAGCGATTTCTTTAAATTTCATCCATTCAATTTCCCGCGAATAAGCGCTATATCCCGCTACAATCATCTTCGGTTTCTCGCGCAAGGCTACTTCTCTGACTTTTTTCATATCTATTTTACCGGTAGTTTCATCAACTTCATATTGAACAAAGTTATAAAGAATGCCGGAAAAATTTACCGGATGACCATGCGACAAATGACCGCCATGATCCAGCTTTAGACCTAAAACTTTATCGCCTGGTTTTAAAAAAGCAAAATAAACAGCCGCATTAGCTGGCGAACCGGAAAGCGGCTGAACATTAACGTGATCAGCGGAAAATAGTTTTTTAGCGCGTTCAATAGCAATGTTTTCGACTTCATCAATACAAGTGTTGCCCCCGTAATATCTATGTCCCGGATAGCCTTCACTATATTTATTAGTTAGCACCGTTCCCATGGCTTCCAGCACTGCTTTAGAAACATAATTTTCCGAGGCGATCATTTCCATTTCTTCCGTTTGCCTGGTCATTTCCCTCTTTATCGCCACCATGACCTCTTCATCCTGATCCGCTAAATTTTTATAGTTTAACATATGTTTAAAATTTAATTCAAAATGTGTCGCTTCGCGACAGATATTATAAAATTTTGGTGCAACTAATAAGTCATAGGCGGATTTTAAAAGCGAGATTTATCATCTCGCTATACCTATATTTTATGCTCAAAAATACGTTTTGTCAAAAACAAAAGAAGAGACCAACTTGCTGTCTCCTCTCCTCTTACAATAAAAAATTGGGACGTGCTGTTCCCTCTCCTTTCATAAATACACGTCGTCTGTTTTTTCCCTCTTGCCAAATAGCAGCCAGAAGATCGCCAACACAACCAATGCTAAAAGCTTAAGGATCCTCTTTCTCAAGGTGGCACTCCCTTCCTCTTTATCCTAATTTTTTATACGTCATCTTTTTTAGATCTGCCCACCAATCAGTAAATTCTGTCTGCTTCATTTCCGCTAGAATGCTTTTAGCTGATTCTGTTTCTAAAGCTTCCTCTACATTATTAATCCAATTCTGCGCGGAGCGATAACCTTGATCGTAATATTCTTTAGCCTGAAAAGCAACTTCCAGCCAATCAGAATCTTTAGCAACAACTCCTTCTTGAGTTTTTCTCTCTTCTATCTCGTCAAAATAACCTTGCCATTTGTTTTTTACCTCTTCCCCTAACAATTCCAGCTGATCATCGAGCACCTTTCTTTCACCCTCTACTTTATCATAATACCTGGAAACTACTTTGTTAAAATCACCAGTCCGCGTTTCCGGGTTATCGTGCATTACTAATATCGACGCCACCCGTTCTGGATTAACGCCTTCCATTACCGCTAGAATATAACCAATCTGCGCCGCTCGATAAACATGTTCACCAACGGTTACTGGATTCTTAACACCGGCATGCCACCAACCGGTATGTACTTGCCGCTTTAATTGACCTAATTCAAAAATAAAATTTACTATATTTTTTATATCCATATATTTAAATTAATTATAACAATTTTTTAACCATATAACTGTTCTCTAAATCATAACCAAATTTTCTATAATAGTCTCGTACCCCGACCCCGGAAATAACCACCATTTTTTTATAGCCGTTCTTCTTCGCGATTTTCTCTGCTTCAGACAATAGTTTCCTGCCAAGGCCAGAATGCTGCGTTTTCTTCTTGCTGCCCACAGGCATTAGCTCACCATAAACATGCAGTTCTCTAATCAGCGCTGTTTTTTTCATCTCGAGCAAAGCGAGAGATCTCTTAGATTCTGTCTCTGACTTTAAGGGATTTCTCTCGTCACTTTGTGACGATCGAAATGACAAATTATTTTTTGGCAAACGTAATCGGCAAAAGCCATACAACGTTTTTCCGTCTTTACTATTATAGCTAATGAAATATTCTTCGCCGCCTGACGCCTTGTAACTTTCAACTTTCAACTTTGCAACTTTTAGCCTCTTCTCTCGCGCCTCTCGGCAGCGAATACATCTACACTCCACACCACGGTCTTTCATAACCTGGCGTAGATTCGTAATCATATTGCCAGCAATGATTGATTCTGACGGAATGTCGCGTATCAATCTAATTATTCTTACATATTCCGGCGTTACTTGTTTACATTTTATGATCAGCTCTTCCAGCCTCTTGTTCGCATACGGTTTGTATTCGCCTTGTTTCCACCATTTATATAGCTCACTGCCTTTGGTCACGACTGTCGGATAAAATTTAATTTGATCTGGCTGAAACCGTTCATCAGCAAATAACTGCTGATACATTTTAAAGTCTTTAGCTGGCGTTGAACCAGGCAGTCCTGGCATGATGTGATATGTAACTTTAAAACCGAAATCTTTTAGCAATTTTGTCGCCCGCGTAATGTCGGTTACATTGCTGCCTCGTTTATTTAATTTTAAAATTTTATCATCAATAGCTTGCACGCCAATTTCCAAACGCGTACATCCTAATTCCCGCATTTGCCACAATTCTTTCTCGTTTATATAATCCGGTCTAGTTTCAAGTGTAATCCCTATTATCTTATATTTAGCTTTTTCATTTTTTTTCTGTTCTTTTAACAACTCTCTCTTTAGTTTTTTAATTTTTAGTTTTGAGTTGTAATTTTGACTTTTGAATTTTGACTTTTGAATTTTATTAAATTCATTTGCCGCTTCAAAGCATTGCCAAACATACCAATATTTATACTCTCTCGGCAGGTAGCTCCATGTTCCACCAATAACAATCAATTCAATTTTTGTTGGTTCGTGGCCATTATTAACTAGCGCACGCAAACGATCTTGTACTTGAACGTAAGGATTAAACTCGCAACGAATCGCGCGCATAACCGCTGGTTCATTAGACAAATAACTTTGCGGTACATTTTTTTCCGTCGGACAATAAGTGCACTTTCCTGGACAAGGATACGGCATAGTTAAAACCGCTACCGGTGCGATACCCGACAAAGTCCTAATACTACGTTTGCGTAAAATCCTCAGTAAATCATTATTAGGCTGCCTTAATTGTTTTTTAACCTGATTTTGATAGTATGACAAAATTTCGGAATTAAGAAAAATTTTAATCCCGTACTTTTTAGCAATTTTACGCTTTACCAACATTAAGTCATTGCGCGTTTTTATCTTCGCTCTTAGCAGCTCTGCAATGGCCCGTTGCTTGTTTTTGGTGTTTTTTGATGATATCATAATATTAGAACAGTATAACTAATTAACCATAAATTTATGAAAAAAACAATAGTTATAAGCACCCTTCTATTGTCTTTGGCCATATTTGTTCCGTTCGGGGTTCATGCCGCTATAGTTAAAGGCAGTCCCTCTGTTTATGTCGGCAGAGACGAAGTTGTGCCCGACAATCTTTATGCCGCAGGCAATGTCATCACCATTGACGGTACAATCAAGGGCGACTTAATTTGTGCAGGTATGACTGTGAATATCAATGGCCAAGTGGAAGGCGACATTATCTGTGCAGGACAAAATATAAATATTAATGGTTCGGCGTCAGGCAGTGTCCGCGTGGCTGGCAGTATTATCAACCTTAATAACAAAGTCGGGAGGAATGTAAATGCGGCCGGTGGTTTCGTCAATTTCGGCAGTAACGCTGATGTAGCACGCGATGTAATAATGGGTGCTGGCAATAGCGAACTGCGCGGAAAAATAAATGGTGATTTAGTGGCTGGTGGCGGAAATATGATTCTTGACGATGAAATTAAGGGCAGTGCCAGACTTTGGATAGATCGCAATGTTAAAGGCGAGCGCCAACCTTTTACTGCGCAAACCAGCCCGTTAACACTGACCGACAAGGCCAGAATAAACGGTTTCTTAGAATACACGTCGTCTGACAATGCGGATATCGCCGCTGGAGCAATTATCAAGGGCGAAACTAAACATAATCTACCAGAAAAAAAACCGGCAGACCAAAAGGCTTTAGCCGCTATCTACGGTTGGATAAAACTAGTCTCTTTATTTGCTTGTTTGGTAGTTGGCATGGTGATCGTTAGCGTCTGGCGAGAAGAAACTAAAAAGATTATCGACCAAATGTTTGACAAAGTCGGACCATCGCTGGGCTGGGGCGTAGCCGTACTATTTTTAACACCGATCTTAGTCATAGTTCTAATGATAACTATGATCGGCATTCCGCTCGGACTTATCCTGGGTGCTCTTTGGATGATTGCTATTTATGTCAGCAAAATCTTTGCCGCCATTTTGCTAGGTCGCGAGTTAGTAAAAAAATTCTGGGACAAGAAGAAAGACTCTTTAATTACCGCTATGATTCTAGGCGTCTTTGCCCTCTGGATTCTATGCCTTATTCCGATTGTCGGTTTTGCCGTCTGCTTCGTCGCCACTCTTTGGGGACTTGGCGGCCTCTGGCTATTCTTCAAAAGGACTTAACTTGAAATACAAGCGGTGGTGATAAACTGCCGCTTTTTTGTTTGCTAAAGTTGAAGAAAAAGAGATATAATAAAAGCAAAGTTCGCATATAACTAGTTATGATGCCATCGCTCGTTCCGTTCGCAACAGCGCATAACTTAAAAATATTTATATTATTTTCAAATTAAATTATTGGCATGAACAAAAAAATAACACTTGGAATTATTATTTTTACCATATTAGCAATTGCCGTAAGTATATTTTTAGCATTTCCTAAAATTAAAGAATTAAATATTAAATTCTCAATAGAAAAAGCAAACTATTGCGAAGTAGATTCGGACTGTGTTGATGCGGGAGGAAAATGCCCTTTTGGCTGCTATGCATATGTTAACAAAAATGAAGCTGAAAAAATCTCGCAATTAATCCAATCGTATGATTCCAAGTGTGTATACGGTTGCGTCTCGTGTCTAACTGCAACTTGTAAAAATAAAAAATGTGAAGAAGTGTGCGAACGATAAAATTCTTTTCCGCCATACTGTCAATCGGTTTCACTATTTGATTTTCTCTTGTAAAAAATAAGTTAAAAATAATTAATCTATATGCGAATCAACCCAAATATTTTTAAGGCTTACGATATCCGCGGAATTTACGGTCAAGATTTAAACGAAGACACTGCTTATCGTCTTGGACGAGCTTACGTTGAAATGAGAAGCGAGGAAAGTGGCCAAACCGATTTTACTTTTGTTGTGGCGCGCGATATGCGCATCTCGTCTCCATCGCTTAAAGATTTTCTAATCAAGGGCATGGTAGAAGGTGGCGCTAATGTAGTTGATATCGATCTAGCCTCAACACCGACTTTTTATTTTGCGGTGGCTAATTTTAATTATGATGGCGGGATTATCGTCTCCGCTTCGCACAACCCCAAAGAATACAATGGTTTTAAGCTAACGCGCGCTAAAGCCGTGCCGATTAGCGGGGAGACTGGAATGGATATCTTACGCGATAAAGTGCTGGCTGGAAATTTTAACACAGTGGAAAAAATCGGCGAAGTAATAAGCAGAAATGACATTCTAGAAAAGCAAGTCGGGCACGATTTGCAATTTACTGATTTAGACAAAATTAAGAAATTGAAAATAGTAGCTGACACTGCCAACGGTATGGGCGCGCAATATTTAGAGAAGTTATTCGCTAAATTACCTTGCGAACTAATTAAAATGAATTTTGAGCTAAACGGTAATTTCCCGAATCACGAAGCCGATCCTCTCAAAGATGAAAATAATAATGATCTGCAAGAAAAAATTATCGCCGCCAAAGCCGACTTAGGCATAGCGGTTGATGGCGATGGCGATAGAATATTCTTTATAGACAATACCGGAAGAACAATCGAACCGGCTATAATTCGCGGCATTTTATCAAAAATATTTTTACGCGAAAAACCAGGCGCAAAAATTGCTTACGATATTAGGCCAGGCAAAATTACGCCCGATATGATAAAAGAAGGCGGAGGTATCCCAATTATTACCCGTGTCGGCCACTCTTTGATCAAAGAAGTTGCGCTAAAAGAAGGAGCGTATTTTGCCGGCGAATCTTCAGGACACTTTTTTCTGAATTTACCGATCGGCTGCTTCGAAATGCCAATGATAATGATTTTAAAATTATTAGAAGAATTTTCTCAATCCGGCAATTCGGTATCCGAATATACGCGCCCGCTCTATCGCTATTTTCATTCCGGCGAGATTAATTCAGTTGTTGAAGATAAAGAAGGAGTTTTCGCACAACTAAAAGAAAGGTACAATGATGCAGAAATTAACGAACTGGATGGCGTAACGATAACTTACCCTGATTTCTGGTTTAATGTCCGTGGCTCAAATACTGAACCAAAAGTTAGACTAAACTTAGAAGCAACTACCAAAGAATTAATGGAAGCCAAACGAGACGAAGTGTTAAAAATTATTAGAAGCTAGATCGCAAAAGAATCCTAAAATAACTGAAGGCCTTGGTTTCGCGTCAAGGCCTTTGATAAAACAAAAGAATTTTTCTAATTCTGACGATAGATAGCGATTCCCTTAAGAATGCTTCCGGGACCAACCATGATCCAAAGTCTTGCACCGGGAAGAACTTGGTAGCTATCGCCTAGAATGATCTTGCAAGGATCATTCATGCCATGATATAACACCCCACCGCCATAATAAAAGAACATATTAATGCTGTATCTAGCAACACATGGCCTCTTAGATGTTAAAAACTCGATAAGCTTAATAGAGCACAGACCGCTCAGGGCCTGTCTTATTAGCTCCTCCCTTTCGTTGTACTGATCGCCGTGGCCATCAAACAATCCTCTAAAAAAGTCCAAGGGGTCGCAAAACAAAACCCAAAGTACCGATATTCAAGTTGTTCATGCCTTTCCTCCTCGTATAATAAACTATTTTATTCCTATTTTATTTTTTACTTCTCCCAAAGTCGTCTTAGCAATTGGTTCTACTTTTTTTGCCCCAGATTTTAATATCTCTTCTGTTTCCTCCGAACTGATCATATTATACTTCTTCTGGAATTCCGTCAAGAACTGCTTAACAACCTCTGCCAAGTCTTTCTTCAAATCTCCATAACCCTTACTCTTATATTTATTTTCTAAATTTTTTATCGTTTCATTTGCTAACAAAGAATAAATAACTAACAAATTGGAAATGCCTGGTTTATTTTTTACGTCGTATTTAATTTCGGAACCAGAGTCAGTTTCGGCGCGCATAATTTTTTTCGCGGCTTTGGCAGGATCGTCAGTCAAAGTAATATAGTTATATTCGCTCTTGGCGCTTTTACTCATTTTTTTAGTCGGATCATCTAAACCCATAATACGTGAACCTTCTTTTAAAATTTTTGGCTCAGGAAGAACAAAAGTCTCGCCAAATTGTTGATTAAAACGCCTGGCTAATTCTCTGGTTAATTCAACATGTTGCAATTGGTCATCACCAACCGGCACAACGTCAGTATTGTAAAGCAGGATATCAGACGCCATTAAAACCGGATAATCAAATAGTCCAACACCGGCATTATCTTCTTTGCCGTCGCCAACTTTATCTTTAAATTGGGTCATGCGATATAAATCGGACATCCGCGTTACTGTATTTAAAATCCAAGCCAACTCCGTGTGTTCCGTCACATCTGACTGTTGAAAAATAATTGATTTTTTTGGATCAATACCAGCGGCTAAATAAATTTTAGCGACTTCGATAATTTTCTTTTTTAAAACTTCTGGATCTTGTTTGACTGTTATGGCATGATAGTCAACTACACAAAAAATACAATTGTACTCATCTTGCAGTTCTCGCCATTGAGTTATAGCGCCAAGGTAATTGCCAATATGCAAATTGCCGCTTGGCTGAATGGCGGAAAATATTGTTTTTTTATTGTTTGTTGCTTGTTTCATATAACCCTATTTTATCTTAAAAATTACTTAATTTCAAGTTTGTTTTTATGGTGAGGAATAAGTTTTACTTATTCCTCACCATTCGATTGCAGACACGAGCCTAGACGCCTGTCCAGGGCCCTCTCCTTGTTAACTTTTCCCTGAGATCATCTGGCTTAAATCTGTCGGCATTTCTCATTCCACGTCTTTTATTCCGCTGCTGTTTTCTAGTTCCTGCTTTTTTTCTATGTCTCTCAATTGCTTTGACGATTGCCTTGTCGCGGTCACTGTTGGAATGATCCTTCATAAACATTCCTCCTCTTAGTCGTTTAGTCGTTGAAATACATCCGAAACCTTCTTGTGCATCCGCACTCTTTACGCGGGCTGCCCCAACCTGGCCTTATTGTTTCTATTTCTTTGTTGCAATGCGGACAGACTTCTTTATTCCCCTCCTTAGTTTCTTGCTTGTTTTTTCTCTGAGTCGTCGTTTTGCCACCCATTCTTACCTCCTTGATCTTTAAATTTTTTCGTAAAATAAAAACCCTCGTCTTTTTCTCCACACTAAAAATATGGAAAAAAGGACGAGGGCATTTGCCACCCGCGGTGCCACCTTCTTTGTCTCGCCGTAGTCCCGAGCATTCAGGACGAAGGCGGATTCGTTTTTTATCTGACGAATTAAAAAAATCCGTCAGCAAAACGGATCAAGACCACTTTTACTGACTCCATCCTACGCCAAGGCTCCGGATGGCAAGCCTACCAGCCTAAATTTGACGCGACGACATCAGTTATCCTTATTACGGAGGAAGCCGAATAACCACTAACGCAGTTATCACCCACCCTGTCGAATGACGGGGTAAAATATGCCCAACCTCCCGCGAAAACGGGAGACATATTTATAGGTTTTAATAAATGTAATGTTCTAAAAATATAGTAGCACAAACAAAAAATTAGTCAAATTATTGACAAAATAATATTTTTATGATATCTTTCCAAAAAAACAAAAAACAGCAAGGAGGCAACAGTCATGAAGGATGAAAAAAAGATCCAAGAGGATAGAGAACGAGCAATCGTTCTGACCACTTTCATCGCTTTTGAAATATTGATGGGGGCGCTAGCTTTTTGGCTAGCGTGCGATGATGTACGAATCATGCTCAAAGCATCATTCATTCATCAGTTCATTCGAAACTTCTGGTGGTCCAACGTATACTTCATAGCTATATTTATCACCATCGTATTGGCCATTCAGTTTCACCGCCACCAACTCACCACTCCCTTCTGGAAAAAAAGGGGGTGGCTACGCCGAACAAAAAACAAGATTCTCAAAGGAGACAGGATAGCTTATCTCCGATGAGACAAGCCGGGCCGAGCAGATTACACCGCTCGGCCTTCACCATTCTAAATTGACATTTATTTATATAAATTGATACAGTAATACTATATGATTAATTTTTTACACAATTTTACCCCCAATCCAATTTTAATCTCATTTGGACCGCTTCATGTTTATTGGTACGGCATATTTATTGTTTTGGGCATTATTGCAGCCTTAATTGTCGCTTTAAAATTAGCTGAGTATTACCAAATTAAAAAGGAAGGCATTGTTGATTTGGCCTTTTACTTAATTATTGGTGGTGTTATTGGCGCGCGTATTTATCATATCTGTCTGAAATTTTCTTATTACGCTGAACACCAACTAGATATTTTCAAATTATGGAATGGCGGTTTGGCCATCCATGGCGCAATTATTGCCGGCGTAATTGTCATGTACGTTTTTGCTAAAAATAAAAATCTAAACTTCTGGCAACTTGCAGCTATAACAGTCCCCGGATTGGCGCTAGCTCAAGCTATCGGCCGCTGGGGAAATTATTTTAATCAGGAATTGTATGGCAGACCGACTACGTTACCTTGGGGCGTTCCTATTCAATTTAACAATCGTGTTCTTGAATATTATACCTCAAATTATTTTCATCCTACTTTTTTATACGAATCTTTGGGTTCGCTAATTATCTTTGCTGTTTTGTTATTTATGCATTACTTAATTATCAAAAAGCAAAAATTAAATTTTCGATATATCGTCTTCGCTTATTTGGTTTTATACTCTCTTTTAAGATTTGCAACTGAAATTTTACGCGTCGACTCAACTACGATTTTTCTCGGTTTACGTTTACCACAAATAGTAAGCTTAATAATTATACTGACTTCCCTGACTTGGTTTATCTGGAATAGCCGTCATACTGCCCTTGCCAAAAAATAAGTTATGTGTTAGTATCAAGTCGGTGGCTCTCACACCGTTTTTATTTTAAATTTTAATGGAAATATCATAAAACTATGCCTAATCTAAAATCGGCAAAAAAGGAATTAAGAAAAAGCAAAAAGAGACAAATTCGCAATACGCAAATTAATGATAACCTAAAAAAGCTTATCAAAAATAGCCGCAAAGCAATAGAGGCTAAAGACTCTAAGGCCAAAGAACTGGTAGCGCAAACTATGAAAGCTCTGGATAAAGCGGCGCAAAAAGGTATTATCAAAAAGAATAACCGCGATCGTAGAAAATCAAGATTGCATACCAAACTGAATGCGATGCTGAAAAAATAATCCCTTGATTCACTATAAACGAAAAATCACCGAACAGGTGATTTTTTGTTTTATCTAAAAGCTATATTTTTGCAATCATTAAACTCAAGGCCGCTTTAAAATCTCCTTGTCCACTTTTTATTTTTCTATCGACCTCCAATAAATCGCTAAAAATCTTCTTTAGTAAATCCGAAGAAAAACCCCCAACCTGACCAGAGCATTTTTGCACTACGAAGGGATGAAAGTGCAATTGGCTAGTGATCTTGCGCTGACTCATGCCTGCGTCTATAGCCTCTTTAACTTGCAGCAGTATTTTAAACTGGCGAATGATCATTGTTAGTAAATATTGTTCAGCCACACCAGCCTCCATTTCTTGCTCTAGCAATTTTATCGCTTGCGCTTTATTTTTATTACCAATAGCATCGGATAACGCAAAAATATTTTCATCAATTTTACCACGGCTTAAGGCCTCGACATCTTCCTCACTAATTACTGCTTCACTTTCTGGCAAAAGTTGCGCTTTCTTAAAATTTATTAGCTTTTCAATTTCATTATTAAGTTGCCATAAATCACTGCCAAACATGCTGGCTAGATTTAACACTGCTTGTGGCTTAACTTTAGCTTCACGAGCTGTAAATTCTTTTTTTATCCAAACTGCCGTTTCCGTGTTCGATAATTTTTTAAAATTCTGAGCATACTTCTGCTCGCTCAAAAATTTAAATAATTTATTTTTTTCCAATTTAGCGCCACTGGTTTCGTCCCAAAAAATAATTATATTATCATCTGCCTTGTCTTTACTCTTTGCTGTTTTTTTGAAATAGTCAAAAACTTTTTCTAGTATTTTCTCGCTCTTATTGCTAAAAATATTTTCTACGACAATCATGCGCTTGCGCGCAAAAAGCGAACGCGCGCCGATTGCCTCGCTTAATCCTTCGATCATTAAACTTTCACCAGCCAAACTAACAATACCATTGCCAGTAGGATCAACTTCGCGGATGAACTTATCTTTCAATTCTTTTAGTTTTTGGCGGCTACGAAATGTATCTTCGCCGTATAAAAATATAATCATACCTGTTCGTCTCCTCTCCTTGTTTGAAGGGGGAGGTTGGGGTGGAGTTTTAAAAACTGTAACAAAATGGCTTAAATTACGTATTATTAAGTAGAACTAATTTAATAATATGATAAATAGAAGATTACCGCAAATTAAACCAATCGTCAACCACGGCTCTGCTTGTGGCACTGGCTACATGTCAGACTTTTATCGATCTGGCTGGTTTAAATTTGTATTGTAATCTTTTTTTCATATACATTCTCCAAATTTAGCCTTACCGGGTCGGTAAGGCTAAATTTTATTAACCAAAAAACTAGAAAGGAGAATGTTTATGAAGCAAAACATCCCGTTTCTCAAAGGAGAAAAAATCAATCTTTGTCCTTTAAATGAAGAATTGCATTTAGATAATACATTACAGTGGCTAAACGACGAAGACGTTATCAAATGGTTATTGATGATTTTCCCTCTATCAGAAACTCAAGAAAAAGATTGGTTTGCCAAACGTTTAATCTTAAGCAACCCACCGTCTGATATACTTTTAGCTATTGTCTTAAAAGACGGAAAACACGTCGGCAATATTGGCCTGCATAAGATCGACTGGATTTCACGGCGCGCTGAATTAGGAATTGTTATCGGCGATAAAGAACAATGGGGTAAAGGCCTTGCTACTGAAGCTGAGAGCCTGCTTATAGATTTTGCCTGGAAAAAACTTAACCTCTGTAAAATTACTGCCCATGTCTTCTCCGACAATATTGCTAGCCTAAAAGCCTTACAAAAAAATGGCGCCGTCGAGGAAGCCAGGCTCAAAGATCATATCTGGAAAAATGGAAAGTTTAACGATCTTATTGCTCTGGCGATTTTCAACAACCAAGAGTCGCCTAAATAAAGGCAAAGTTCACTCTTTACCGACCCGAACTTTGCTTTTTAAATTTATTTCAATTTTAGAACTTCTTGCTTGAATAACTTACCGCGCTCTTTATAGTTTTTAAACATACCAAAGCTCGCGCAGGCCGGTGACATTAAAACAACGTCTCCTAGTTTAGCATTCTTACGGGCAGTAGCAACTGCTTCTTTCATGCTGTTCACAACTTTAATTTTTTTCTTATCAAACCTAACTTTTTCAACTTCTTTTTTCATTCTTAGCGTTGCATCACCTTTAAATAAAACTAAAAAATTAACTTTCTTATTAATAACTTTTGCTAGCTCCTTAAAATTAGAATTCTTTTCTGCTCCACCGGCAAGTAATATAATCGGCTGTGAAAAAGATTTTAAAGCAATAATCGTTGATTCTGGCGTAGTGGCGAAACTATCGTTATAGTACGCGACACCTTTGACATTACCAACCAGCTCAATGCGATGTTCCAGCCCTGAAAAATTTTTAACAGATTTAACAATAACTTTTTCTTTTATACCAACAATTTTAGCAACCTCGACAGCTGCAGCAATATTTTCTTTATTGTGTTCTCCAACCAATTTACTTTTTAAATTAGATTTTTCAAAGAATTTAATTTTACTAGCTAACTTTATATTGTGAATTTTCTTCTTCAACTTGGAATTAGCAATAAAATATTCAGTTTTTTTCTGATATTTAGCTATATTTAATTTTGCCTGCCAGTAAATTTTAGCGTTTTTATGATAGTTCGGATTGTTAGGATCGGCCGGCGCTAAATGCTCATTAAAAAAGTTTGTCATCACTGCAATTTTTGGACTGATTGTCATATCTTCCAGCTGAAAACTGGAAAGCTCAAAAACAATCCAATCGTTTTTTCTCACTTTCTCAAAAAAATCAAAGGGCGCTACGCCAATATTGCCCGCCAACCAAACGCGTTTTTTACCTTTCTTTAAAATATGGTAAATTAATGATGAAGTTGTGCCCTTACCTTTCGTACCAGTCACACCAATTATATTTTTAGTCGGACTTAGTTCTATAAAAAACTCAATCGGATTTATAATTTTTACGTTCATTTTTTTTACCTCAACCAATCCTTTATCAAACAATGGCCAGCCAGGTGAACGAAACAACAAATCAAATCCGCTTAAATTTTTGTTCGCGTCTTTACCTAATTTCCAATGTATATTTTTTCTAGTTCGCAAAACACTAAATTTTTTACCCAACTCTTTCTCGTTCTTAAAATCACAAATAGTAATTTGGCAATCTATTTTTTTTCTAAGAAAAAATTTAATTAAAGCTAGATTTTCTATGCCTAGCCCCAGAAAAGCTATATTCTTATTTTTTAATGTTGACAAATTCATATTTTATAATAAAATCTTAACAATACAATAAATAAGGAGGAGTAAAAATTGAAAAACATAAGATACGAAGTAGTGGGCATACTAATAACTGGTGAAATTAGAGGAGGCGAGGTCTGTCCTCCGAGCATGTGGTATCATGTTAAAACTGGAAGAGAAATTCTGGAAGCGACTATCTTTACCAAACAAGGACCTATTGAAATTGAAGTCTGTTGCAAAGGCTGGGCAGCAAAAACTCCAGAAGAGTTCTCAAAAGTTGAACCCCTAACTAAATATTATATGTTCCAATAAAACACCGGTCTTTATCCATCGTTGGCAGGCACTCTCAAAGCTCCTGCCTTTCTTATTTTAGCTCTCCCCAACTATCTCCCGTATTAGCATCAACTACCACCGGCACTTTTAACTTTAACACTTCTTCCATTATCTTTTTAATCTTCTCAGACAATTCCTGTACTTTAGCCGATTTTATTTCAAAAAGCAATTCGTCGTGTACTTGTAAAATCATTTTTACATCTTCCGTTTTATATTCTTTTTTTATCATCTTCTCAATTTCAATCATGGCGATCTTTATCATATCCGCAGCTGTGCCTTGCAGCGGTGTGTTGATAGCCATGCGCTCGGCCGCTTTTTTAACCATAACTACTGACGAATTTATTTCCGGTAAATAACGCCGGCGGCCAAATAGCGTTTCCGAATAACCATTCTCCCGCGCTTCATCCACTACTTCTTCCACCCATTTCTTTATGCCTTGATAGGCTTTAAAATAATTGGCAATAAATTCACGCGCTCTGTCATAAGAAATGTCAGCCGTCTGCGACAAACCGTGCGGACCTTGACCGTATAAAATACCGAAATTAGTTGCCTTAGCTTCACGGCGCATTTCTTTCGTAACCTCCTCTAATTTAACGCCGTTAATAGCGGCGGCAGTGGCTATATGAATATCTTCCCCTTTTTTAAAAGCCTCGATCATTTTCTTATCGCCTGACATATGCGCCGCTAACCGTAACTCAATCTGTGAATAATCTAAACTTAATAATTTACATCCCGAGCAAGCAACAAAAGCCTTCCGAATTTCATTGCCCAATTCGGTGCGCACCGGAATATTCTGCAAATTCGGTTCGGTTGAAGATAAACGACCAGTCGCCGTAATCGTTTGATTAAAGCTGGTATGCAAGCGACCATCTTTTTTGCTAATTAAATCCGGCAAGGCATCGGCATAAGTTGAACTTAATTTTGCTAACTCGCGATATTCTTGAACTAGCCTAATAATCGGATGGGCGTCTTTTAATTTATCTAATTCATCAGCAGCGGTTGAAAATCCGGTTTTATTCTTCCCGATATTTAAAGACGAAATTTCTAATTTTTCAAACAAAATTTCGCGTAACTGCTGAGTTGACTTAATGTTAAACTCTATGCCAGCTAATTTATATATTTTTTTCTCTAATGTCTTTATTCTTTTGTCTATTTCACGGCTTAATTCTACCAAAACATTTTTGTCGAGTAACACGCCTTTGTCTTCCATATCGGCCAGCACCGTCACAAGCGGCATTTCAATTTCATAAAATAATTTTTCCATTTTCTGTTCGCGCAATTGTTTGCTTAATGCATTTACGAGCCGCCTAGTAAAATCAGCGTCTTCACAGGAATACAAGCTTAACTTCTCAGCTTCAACTTCGTTAAAATTTTTCTTATCGCGCCCCTTGCCGAGCAAATCTTCTTTTGATATTTTTTCAAAACCTAATTCCGTAAACGTCACGGCGTCTAAATTATGCTGGCGTGTACCCGGATTTAACAAATAAGAAGCGATCATCGTATCAAAAGCAACGTTAGCTACATTAATGCCGCTGCTTTTCATTACTCGATAATCAAACTTAATATTATGACCGTATTTCTCAATCTTGGGATTCTCAAAAATCGACCGTAAATTTTCTAGCCAAGGATGAATTTTATTCTCTTCTTTTTTGTTAAAATTGAAAAGAGTGTTTTGCTTGTCATCCTGAGCGCTAGCGAAGGATCTCGTTTTTTTCACCACGCTTACAAAATACGCCTCGCCGTCTTTCCAGGAAAAACTAATACCTAATAAATTTGCAATCAGGGGATCAAAAGAATCAGTTTCTGTGTCAAAAACAAATCTGCTTTGTTTTTTAAGTTTGCTTAAAAAATCTAAAAACTTTTTCTCGTCATCGACTAAAATATATTTAAATTCTTTTTTATTCCTCTCAAATTTATCAAAAATCTCTCCTCCTTTCTCTCGCCCCCTCCCTTTTTGAAAGGGAGGGGCGGGGAGGGTTTTAGCGCTGCCTGAAAACAAACTATGAACGCGCGGCAAAAGCGACTTAAACTCTAAATCGCTAAACAATTTTACAACTTCTTCTTGCTTGATATTGCCAAACCGAGCATCGTCTAAATTAAACTTAATTTTTACATCACGTTTAATCGTTGCTAAACTTTTTGACATCAACGCATCTTTTTTATGCTCTTTCAATAATTCTCTAATTCTATCTTTGATTTTAGCTGAATTAATATTTTTATAAACTCCATCTAAGGTTTTAAATTCAATTAATAATTCACTCGCGGTTTTCTCGCCAATGCCTTTTACGCCCGGAATATTATCGCTCGGATCGCCGCGCAAAGCCTTATAATCAATCATCTGCTCCGGTTTTAAACTAAAGCGCGCTTTCACTGTTCTAGCATCATACAAAATACTGTCAGACAAACCACGGCTCATCGTATAAACTTTAGTATTATCATCAACTAACTGCAAAGTGTCCATATCACCAGTTACAATAATCTTTTCAATATCACCATCAACTCTGGCGGTAATCGTGCCGATTAAATCGTCAGCTTCAAAGCCAGCTTCAGCAAAAACAGGGATGGCAAAAGCTTCTGCTAATTCTTTAACACGCGGAATTTGCGTATATAAATCATCCGGCGCTTTAACGCGCGTCGCTTTATAATCTTTATATTCAATATGCCGGAAAGTCGGCCCAGCTTTATCTAAAGTTAAAACAACATAATCAGGCCTAAACTCTTTTAACGCTTTAAGTAAAACAGTCGCAAAACCATAAACAGCATTAACCATCTCCCCTTTTTTAGTGGTCATAGTTGGCGGTAAAGCGTGAAAACTGCGATGTATCAGCGCATTTCCGTCAATTATTATCATTTTTTCCTTTTTGCTGGTCATTGTTTTTTTCTTTTGTCATTCCCGCGCAGGCGGAAATCCATTTCCTTATTCATTCTACTCCTATTACACCACATAAAAACCCTTAAAACAAGCCCATCCTCTTTGTCATTCTGAGCGTCTGCCTTGCCTGGCAGGCGGGTTAGCGAAGAATTTCGTCTCCTTGCCTTTTACCTAACCAGGGTATAAAATTAAAGTGTAAAAAGCCAGATTATACCTATTATTTTTTATTGTTTTACTCGCTAGTTTTAAACAAAAAAACAACAAATTCGCATATAACTAGTTAAGTGGAATTTTTTTGCTCGCCTATAAGCGCAACATTTATTAAAACCAGATAAACAATTAACTACACGGAACTTCACGACATCAGAATCATCAAACAGGACGAAAGAGGTATAATTTATGATTGTGGCAAATCCAGTTTTATTTCAAGAAAGAAAGGAACTATAAGTGCCAATCATAAACATGAAGATCCCGAAATTGTTTACCTGGTTAAAGGAGAAGTGGAATTAACAATTGGTGATGAAACCCAAATTGTAAAAGCTCCAATCATGTTCAAGACTGATTCTAATGTTTATCACAAATTGGTTGCGCTTACTGATATAGAACTTGTTATTGATAGAGACGGCGAGTAAAAAACTCAAGCCACGCTGCGCTCTCGTTCCGCTTCGCTTCAATCGGATCACTTAACAAGGGATATATGGTTCGGGGCTCGGCTCGCCCCTCACCCAAATTTTTCTTCCACTTCGTTCCAGAAAAACTTCGTATATACCTGATGTTATGACGCCATCGCTATCTTTATAGCTATTTAATTATTAATTAATAAAACAATGAACGAACAACCAGACAAAATTGAACAAAAAATACTAGCCTCCGAAGTGTATGAGGCATCAACCCCAGATCAAAGCAGCCTTGAGAAAGAAGATGCAAACGAAGAAGTCGACGAAATAGTAAAAGACTATCTAAAAGAAGAACTAAATGGCAAAGAGCCTGCAACTATGGAGGAAATTATTGCGAATGCTAATAGATTAAATTTAGAAGATCAAGAGATTATTGAATCAGTAGAACGTTTAGCTAAAAACGGATTCTTAGACAAAATGGTTGAGGGCGACTATATAGCTTACAGCCTTAACCCAGTAGAAAATTATGGTTCAGAAAGATTGGCACAAAATGACGACGAAAAAGATAAAGGCTATGATTTAGCCGCTTAATTTACCAAATACAAAACAGACCGGAAAAATCGGTCTGTTTTTTACTTTTATATAAGATGTTTTTTGGTAAAAGCGTAGCCTGAGCTTGATTTTAAATATTTTTCAAAACTATATGCCTTTTGTTTTTCAACAAAAGCAGAATACCAAACCAGAATATATGGTCGTTTTATATTTGAATATCTGGTTTTTCCAGAATTGTGTTCATGTATTCTCCGCTTTAAATCAGATGTCGCCCCTATATATCGGCTACGATCTTTTTCGCTTTGAAGAATATAAACGTAATACATAACTTTGTTGCCCCACTCCGCTAGGCTTCGCGGGGCACCACTTCACTTTTTGATATAACTATTTTATTTTTATATGTGCGTGCACCGCGTAGCTTGGAGTAAAAGCGACAAGCGAAGTGGTGGACCGTACCGGGATCGAACCGGTCACCTCCTGCGTGCAAAGCAGGCACTCTACCAGATGAGCTAACGGCCCAGCCTATAAAATATGTCAGGGAATATTCCCTGGCAGACTATACTTTTATATCTTAAATCAGAAAAAAAAGCAAGACCCTAAACGTCCATATCATTAAGCTGCGGATACATCATCTTTATTACGGGCTTAAAAAGCCAAAACAAAAACGGTCCGATTAAGTTAAATGTCGTCAAAGCGCCCAAAAAAAATACAAAAATACCAATGAATTTATACCACAACCTGCTTCCGCCCCACTTTTCAAAGAAGGCTACTGGCCCAAGATTGTTATAAAGCCAATTGGCGTAATAGGTAACAGAAAAACCTAAGGCCAATAAAAGAATACCGATAACTGTTTGCATAGTTTTTGTATCTAATTTAAATTTTAATTTAATTACTTTATATAGTTTAACGGATTATATTTTGTTCCGTTAATAATAACTTCAAAATGAAGATGCGAACCAGTAGACCAGCCGGTTGATCCCATGGCTGCGATTGCTTGTCCTTTAGTAACGGCCTCTCCTTTCTCTACATAAAATTTTGATAAATGGGCGTATCTGGTTTTTTTGCCACCGCCATGGTTAATGACTATCTGATTGCCATAGCCGGACCCCCAGCCCTCAATTTCAACTGTGCCCGAGTCGGCGGCATAAATCGGCGTGCCCAATGGTCCGGCAATATCAAGGCCGGTATGACGCCAAGAAAAATATTGCGTGATTTTTCTAACACCTGCCGGCCAATTCATCTTGTTGCCGGAAACAGGAGCAGCTCCCGGATCCTTAACTAAATCAACAATCGTAGAAATGCCGGTGTAACGGGTTGGCTGCGCAACCGGAGTCGATATTTTTTTACCGCCAGGAATAAATAATTTGTCGCCTACTGCCAATTTAGAACCATCTGCAATTTTATTGGCTTCAATAATTTTATTTTCTTCAATGTCATATTTTTTAGCGATGCTAGCCAGAGTGTCGCCCTTAGCCACTTGATGATTAAGACCGCTCATCGGCAAAATTCTCAATTTATCACCCGGCCTAATCAAACTATAAACGCTCAAATTATTCTCCCATAAAATCGTGCTGACGCTAATCTCAAATTTTTCCGCAATTGTGCTAATAGTGTCGCCTTTCTCAACAACGTAAGTTGTCGTTTCTGTGCGCGGCCGCTTAGAGATCTTGGTCGTAGCAATATCCGGCTTAACCATAGAACCCCCTTCTTGAATGGTTTTTATCTCACCGCCCTCTTCTTCTCCGCTCATGCTAGCGGTTGTTTGCGGGCGAAAAGCGCTTAAATTGTCTAGATACGATTGTTGAATAGCGGAAATAGTTTGTTCTTGATTAAAAGTCTCAACAATAAGCTGTTGGTCATCATAACCAGGGGCGTTAAATTCATTGCTGATTAAATCAGCCAGTATTGTCCGCGCAGGATTAATCGGCATATTCTCGGCACTGGTTCGATAAGATAAATTTATAAAAAGAAGCAAGGCTGTCATGCTGACCACTAATATATGGACAAATTTTTGTTTAAATAAAAAAACTACCGGATTATGCCTAGCTCTCTGCCAGCCCAATTTTTTAATTATAAAAAAATACCAACCATATATTCGCACAATCACTTTGTAAAAAATTATCCGTAAAATGAAACGTAATGGTAAAAAAATAATATACGTGAAGACGAATGCTAATACTTTCTTTAATAAAAGCAAAAAGCTAATCAAAACTAACAGTAGGGAAACGGCAAAATTTATCAAGAGATTGGCGCCTTTCTTGTCTTTATTTTTAAAATTATTTTTTAACTGATAATAACCAATATATTTAAATTAGAATAAATAAAAAAAGCTTTAATATTAGCTTAAAATTTACAACTCAATTATCATTATTGCTAAAAATAACGTACCATGTTTTTTACCTCCAGTCAACCAAAAACAAAAAAGACTGTAAAAAAATATACAGTCTTTTTCGCTATTTAGATACTATCTTACACCTTTATTATTACTGGCAGAACCATCGGACGACGTTTAGTCTGGCTAAATAAAAATTGTCCTATCTCGTTTCTAATCTTATTCTTTATATAATCATCGTCAGCCGGCGTGCGCGAATCATGATCTTTGACAATTTTCTTTACTTTCATTCTGGTTTTCTCGATTAAATCTTTATTCTCCTTCATATAAACAAAGCCGCGAGAAATAATATCCGGGTTGCCGATTGGATCGCCGGTTTTAGAATCAATAGTGGCGATAGCTACAATCATGCCGTCTTCGGACATAACGCGGCGGTCGCGCAAAACGATATTAGAAACATCGCCCACCCCCAAACCGTCAACCATGACATAATCAGTGGGCACTCTTTCGTCAGTCAACTTGCCAACTACTGTTTGCCCGCTTTTGCTAAGTTCAACTACCTGACCGTTGTCGGCCACAAAAATTTTATTTTCCGAAATGCCAACTTGCGCCGCCAATTCAGCATGGGCCTGCAACATATAATGGTTAGCTTCAATCGGCATAAAAAATTCCGGTTTTAAAAGACGCATCATTAACTTCAAATCTTCTTGTTTGGCGTGACCGCCAGCATGAACATCCATCATTTCATAATGGATAATGCGAGCGCCCTGCCTAACAATCATATCTTTTAAATTTTGAATACTGCGTTCATTGCCGGGAATAACCGACGATGAAAAAATGACAGTGTCGCCTGGCTTTAAACTAATGGTGCGATGGTCGCCATTCACTACGCGCATTAAGAAAGCGTTACTTTCAGCTTGAGCCCCTGTTCCTAAAATAATTACTTTTTTATCAGGCAATCTGTTCAAATCATGATCGTTGATTAAAATGCTGGGATTAAATTTCAGATACCCTATTTGGTGAGCAATCTCGACGTTATCGTTCATGCTTCTGCCTTGCAAATATATTTTGCGGTTATATTTCTCGGCTAAATCAAATATCTTCTGAACGCGACTTAATTGGGAGGCAAAAGTGCCGATAATGATGCGGCCTTCTAGCTTCTCAAAAATTTTATCAATTTCGTCACCGATGGAAGATTCGGATACTTGGTAGCCTGGCTTACCGGAATCAGTTGAGTCAGACATCAAAAGTAAAATGCCTTTGCCGCCAATCTGGGCAATGCGATTTAAATCAGCTGGCTTGTCATTAACCGGGCTATAATCAATCTTAAAATCACCGGTATGAATAACCGTACCAATCGGCGTATGAATAATCACTGCAAAAGTATCTGGAATTGAATGGTTCAGGCGTAAAAATTCCACGCGAAAATTACGACCTAATTGCAAAATGCTATTTTCATCAATTTCCTTAACGTTCAGCTTGGGACATCTCTTAAACTCTTCACAACGCTTTCTGACTAAACCAGCTGTTAATTTTCCCGTAAATATGGGCGGATTGCCGATATTGCCGATAATATGGGGCACCCCGCCGATATGATCCATGTGCCCGTGAGTTATCACTACGCCCTTTATCCAATCCTTCTTGTCTTCAAGATAGGCAGCGTTAGGAATGATATAATCAATGCCCGGCATATCTTCTTCCGGAAACTGCAGACCCATATCAATAATAATAATTTCTTTGTCATACTCAATTAAAGTCATATTGCGACCCACTTCTTCCAAGCCGCCGAGTACAATCACGCGTAGTTTTCCTTGCTCAAATTTAGCCTCTCTGTTTTTAGGCGCTAAGTGGGCATCTTTTCTGGCGTTGGCAGACTGGACTGTTGTTTTGCTTTCTTTGGCTGCTCGCAGACCGACATAAGAACGGCCGCTCGCCGGTTTGTCTTTTTTTTCTTCGCTAGTTCGCGATAAATTTGGTTTGTATTTTGTTATCATAATTTATTTTATGTAAATTTAAAATTTACATTATATTTTTTTATTAATTATTAATTTCCGCCAAAGTTGCCGCTTGACAATACTGCTTGAGTACTTCAACTGTCGACCAATCAGCTAAAAACGGCAAAAATCTTTGGTTAGAAAAAAACTGTGCCGGAAAGAGGACTTGAACCTCCATGGACTTGCGCCCGCATGCACCTGAAGCATGTGCGTCTACCAATTTCGCCATTCCGGCAATAGAATAAAACTGCGCTGAGTTAACCGCTCAACAACACTTCTTATAATATATAAATAAGCTTATTGACTAATGATTACCAAACTAATTTCTTGCCTGTTTGTAGATACCATTCCTGAACATTAGCAAAACGATCACAAGGCAATAATATGTCTTTAACCGCAAAACCTTTTAACTTTGAGCTCTGCGGATAAATATATACCGGCGAATACATAAATATAGCTGGCAATTGCTCGGCGATTATTTCTTGAAATTTCTTATAAAGTTCTTGGCGTTTGGCAGTATCAGAAGTCAAGCGAGCGTCTTCCAACAACTGATCAGTCTCTTTGTCGGAAAAATTGGCAATATTAAATCCTCCGACGCCGGTTTGGGATGAATGCCAAAAAGCATAAGGATCAGGATCACCACCTAACGCCTGGCCGTAAAACAAGGCGTCAAAATTACGGCCTTTTAAAACCTCAGTTTGTATCTGGCTGGCAGAAAAAAACTGTAGCTCGGTTTTAACTCCTAATGCCTCCCAAAAATTTTTTATTGATTCAGCCACAATCTTGTTTTCATTACGATCAACTGTATTCAGTCTGATAATCAAAAATTCGCCTTTCTTCTGCCTCCACTTACCTTCTCCGACCCGTAAAATTTTATCAGCCGCGGCCATGGTCTGTTCGTCGCTAGAGCCTAGGGCTTCCGTGGCCTGTTGCACTTGTTCGGAAGTAACATCAACCAACTTCCAATCGGTATTGTTCAACAATTCATCAGACTTGCTTGTATTATACTCGTATTTCTTAATATCCTGGTAATATGCAAAACTATTGGATAAAATCGGTCCGTCAACTAAATAAGCACTTCCGTTTAAATGCTCGTTAATTATCTGATTGCGATCAAGCGCATAAGCCAATGCCTGCCTAACTGCCTTATCAGCTAAAGCGGGGTTGCCCTGTTGGTTTAAAAAAACAGCAGTCAATTGCGGCATAAACAATCGATTAAAATTATAGCTTTTGGGCGTAATTATCTGATTTTTAAGACCCTCTGAAAGATAGCTGATGCCATCAACTTCATTGTTGTTCAAAGCATTAATAGCCTCTTCAAAGCTCGGATAAAATTTAAAAACTATATTAACGTACGGCTTCTCGCCGTAATAATCATCGTTAATTGATAGACTGTACTCTTTAATATTACCGGCTTTATCAACTATATATTTATCAAAACGATAAGGCCCTGAGCCAATCGGTTTTTTTTGATATTGAGTAAGCTCAAAAGACTCTGGCGCGATCTCTCCCCATAAATTCGCGGGCAAAATGCCAAAAGTAAGCAAGTCCAAAAAAGCGGCATACGGCTCAGACAAAATAAATCTTAATTTTTCGTTGTCTATTTTTTCAATTTCTACCCCAGAAAAGCTAGGGCGCAAAGGAGAATTGTACTGTTTATTTTTAATGGCCCCGAATGTAAAAACTATATCATCGGCATTCAATGAACTACCGCTAATCAAAGAGTTGCCAGATTGCCACCTTGCGTCTTCCTTGATGGTCAAAGTATAAACCTTATTATCAGCTGAAATTTCATAATTATCGACCAAGTCTTTAACTAATTCTCCGTTTTGGCCGCGTTTAAAAAGCGAAGAGTAAACTAAACTGCTTATATCATTATCAACGTCATTAACTTTGGCATATAACGGGTTAACATGCACCGGCGAACCAACTAAAGCTTCGACATAAGTACCCCCACGCACCGGCACTAACTGCAAATGGTCTTTATAAAATTTACCTCCCAAGAAAACCAAGCAAATAATAATAATAAACAAACTGACTCTAACAACAAAAAGCTCCCGGGGACTAAGAAACCTTTTAATATATTTTATTTGTTTGAAGCTGGGAATCCTAGTTTTAGACAATGAAAAAACTAATTTTTTATCTAGCTCTATCTGCTGGCGAGAATAATCGACTTTCTTGTTCTTAAAATTAAAAGAGGGCAAAAAATCAATCAAATTAGCAAAAGCCTCTTGGATGGTTTTAATTGTTTTTTTAAAAAATATAATCAATGAGTCCACAAAAAAATATGAGCTTGGGTCGTTTGTTATAACAACAAAACAAACCCATTTATTAAGGAGTTCTTATTTTATAATGACGTAAAAGGAAATAGCGAAGAAGATAATAGATAAAGCTATGGTTGAGATAAATATTTTCTTTTCTAGCCCGCGTTTAGCCATATAGAAACCGCCACCGCTGCCTCCAAAGACACCTGACAAACCGCCGCTCCTATTCTGCATCAAAACAGCCGTTATCAATAATATCGAAACAATAATTTGCAATATTTTAATAAAATCCATATAAATAAATTATATCACATTTTGTCTTATTAGTCAATATAACTACGTTTTTACAGTCTCTACTATTTTTTTCATTACCTCTTGGTTATTTTCGGCTAAATCAGCCAATACTTTCTTATCTATTAAAATATCCTTTTTCTTCAATAAGGCCATAAAACGGGAGTAGCTTAAATCGTATTCTTTAACAAAGGCGCTGATTTTAATATGCCACAAACCACGATTAACTCTCTTTTTTTTGCGTCTGTCAACATAAGCATGAACACCAGCCTTAACTACCGCTTCTTTAGCGCGCTTAATTAATTTTTTACGCCCCCATTTATATCCTTTGGTTTTGGCTAAAAGCTTTTTTCTTTTTTTTGTATGAGAAGTTCCTCTTTTTACTCTTGGCATATTTTTAAATAATAATTACTCAAAAACCTAATTTAATTATAAGGCATCAGGGTTTTAATAGTTTTCTCTAAAGATGAATGTGTATCAATATCCCGTCTTTTATTACGCTTGGTTTTGCCTGATTCGCGAGCGTTAAAATGATCTTGTCCAGCTTTTCTTTGCTTGATTTTCTTGGTTTTAGTTATAGAAAAACGCTTGCTGGTGGCTTTGTGTGTCTTTATTTTAGGCATAATATTTAATAAGTAATAATAAAAAACAGGTACTTTACCTGGTTTTTTACAGATTAATCGTTACGATTGAATAACACCATATTATATCTTCCACCCTGTTTTGTCAAGTCCTGCTCAACGCCCAAATTCAAACCCTCTCTGGTCTGTAAATGTTTTACAAAATCTCTGATTGTTTCAGCGCCCTTCTCTGGAAATTGCTTTTCGCGCCCTTTAAGCATCAGCTCTATCTTCAATTTATCGCCTCTTTTTAAAAATTTCTCTGCCTGCTCAGCGCGCATTTCTGAATCATGCTGGCTAATTCTAACTGACAGTCTAACGCATTTTAATTCCACTTTTTTCTGCTGAACTTTCTGCTTATGCGCCTTCTTTTCCTGCTCGTATTTAAATTGACCGTAATCCATTATCTTAACCACCGGACATTCGCCTTTAGGATTAACTTCAACTAGATCCGATTCTGCTTCACGCGCCATTGCTAATGCTTCTTGAATACTAATCCGACCTCGATTTTCTCCATTTTCATCAATCAGAAAAACCTCGGGTACACGAATTTGTTCGTTGACCCTAAATCGTTTTTCTTCGGTTGGTTTCGCTTTTTTCCAAGTTCTACGCATAAAATGAGTGGCTACCCGCCAATTGGGCGGGCTCTCGACCTTGGCAAGGTCGCCCTTTAACTAAAGTGTTATTTAAAATCTTTTGGAGATCTTCTCTGCCGTGTCCAGTCTTAAAAAATCTTTCTCTTTTTCTTGCATCAATCTCATCTATAAACGCTTCGGCAAATATCAATTTGAACAATCTTCTATTTCTAGTAGATTCATTCGCTCCGTCGTTATGTTTTTTAATTCTTTCATCTAAATTTTCTGTGTAACCAATATATAATTTTTTATCTTTCAAACTTCTTAAGATGTAAACGTAATAAAACATCTTTTTTATATTTCATGGAGCGGGTAACGGGAATTGAACCCGTCTCTCGACCTTGGCAAGGTCGCATAATAGCCACTATACGATACCCGCCTACGTTCTGCTTCGACAGAACTCCGGCGGGGCAAGTCCGCCAGTTTTTCCGTGTCATTCCCGCGAAAGCGGGAATCCAGAAAATTGTAGGAAATAAAATTCTATACGAAAAAAGTTAAGAAATCAAAGATTCTTAACAATAATTATTATAGAGTAAAACTATTTTTTTGGCAAGGGCTTGAAAATAAGATAAAATTATGTTATAGTCCGAAAGATATGTCAGCCTTAGCAGTCAACAAAAGAGCCAATTTTGATTATGAAATAACCGACAAACATGAAGCCGGCATCGTTCTTTTTGGCCATGAAGCCAAATCAATCAAAACCGGGCACATCAGCCTAAAAGGGGCTTTTGTTACCGTAAAAAATACAACCAAAAACCTGCCGGAATTATATCTGATCAACGCGCACATACCTCTTTATGCTAAAGCTAGCACTGTCAAATCATATGATCCTACGCGACCCAGAAAATTACTCCTGCACAAAAATGAAATAAACAAATTAATTGGCAAGAAACAAGAACAAGGATTAACCTTGGTGCCGATCAAAATTTATTCTAAGCACAGTTTGATAAAACTAGAATTCGGTGTCGGCCGTGGCAAAAAAAAGTTCGACAAAAGAGAGGTGATAAAAAAACGCGAGGTTGATAAACAAATTAGAACTTTGACAAAAACGAAAGCAAGAAAATAACCTACTGTCATCCTGAACGAAGTGAAGGATCTCGCAATTAAAAACAAGATTCTTCGCTTTGCTCAGAATGACAAAAATACGGGGATGATAGGATTCGATAATAATGCCATCTAAAAACATTCGGAACGTGCCTGACACCACGCAAATCTGTCAAAAACAATAAGTGCAAAAAACTTATTAGCAAAAGCTATGGACGCTTTCCGCGCACCAGCTTTCGCTCCTGTTCTTGCCTAAAAACGCAAGAGCCATCCGTCCAGTCAGGCCTGATAGCTGGTCACGGGTGTCATAACATCGGGCTTAGTTTATAAAGACGTTCTGATTTATAGACAAAATTAAAGAACTAGCTATTATCGGTTTTGTTTAGTTTTCTACGTTAGTGGTTAAATTCCAAACTAAACTATTTCCGTAAATATGTTTTCTAGATTATTATTAGACGCGGGTTCAACTCCCGCCATCTCCACTCGGTTTTAAAAAAGAAAAGGCGGCTCGCTGAGAACCGCCTTTTTTTGTTCATCAGTCTGCATACCGTCTGGCACGGCTGCTCGACTACCTACTTGTATAAGATTTTGAGCGTGCCTGTTGGTATGTTGGCTGCCTCCACTTCGCAGGCACTCCTTATCTGCGGCGGTTCGCTACCGCCCGGCGAAAAGTACCATTTCGCAGCAATCTGACTCGCGAAACTGGGAGTAAGGCAAAAAACACACGCGTTGCGCCCAGACAGAGCCGGACTGATGATCGAGATCGTCTGGTACGTGACGTCGTATCCGACGATCTGACCAGTTATCGTTCTCTCCTCGCTATCGCCCCGTCTCCGATAAGAATAGGTAAAATTCTTTCCCACTGCCTCGTCAACTGGCGGCAACCCAACCCTCCTCAGAAACTCATCTATCTTTGTCTTATCCATTATGAGCTCCTCTCTTAGAATGTTCGAATCTTAAAATACTATAGAAAAGCATTAATTATGTCAAGTTTGCATAAACTTGCCAAAACTAAAAACATCGGCTACAATAATTTTGAGCATGACCTGCTTATTTTTTATTAGGAAGTCAAGCTTGCCGTGGTGGCGGAACTGGTAGACGCGCTGGACTTAAAATCCAGTTGTGGCGACACAGTGAGGGTTCGATTCCCTCCCACGGCACAAAAAAAAGAGAGACCAACTTTGACCTCTCTTTTTTATTCTTAAAAATTTATTTTTCTACATTCCATTCTTTCAGCTTATTAACTACTTTCTTACTAGCAAAAACGTTATAGACATAATTTAAATATTCCGGTGAATGAAGCTTTTTTAGAACTTCTTGATTGTCATGATAATGTTTTTTCATTTCAGCAACGTGCTTTTCGACTTCCTCTTCTTCGACTTTGATATTTTCCCTTTCAGCAATTTCTCTAATTAGTAGAGACGCCTTTACTCTCTTAACCGCTTCTGGCAATAAATCTAGCATTAATTGATCGTGAGTTTTTTTGATGCTAGCTAAATAGTCCTCAAACTTACCACCCTGCTCGGCAATGGTATGTTCTAGTTCATGAACCATATTGTGACTTTCATGTTCGATCAACATTTCTGGCAAATCATTAATTCTGGTTTTCTCTAAAATTTTTCCCAAGATTTCTTTTTCTAAAACCTGTTCAGCCTCTTTATCTTTTTGATCAACAACGCTCTTCTTAACATTATTCTTAAAGTCTTCAAATTTCTTTAATCCAAAGGCACTAGCAAAGTCATCGTCAAGCGCTGGCAGCTCTCTTTTATAAACTTCTTTAATTGTCACTCGGAAATCTACCATTTTACCAGCCAAATTTTTCATATGGAAATCAGCCGGATATGGCAGTTCAAATTCGCGCACGTCGCCCTTTTTAGCACCAATTATTTTTTTATCAAAGCCAGGGACAATATAATCTTTACCGACTACAATCGCCGCATCTTTACCTTGCCCGCCCTCAACCGGCACTTTATCTAAAAACATAGCTAGGTCAACTAAAACCTTATCTCCGTCTTTTACTTCCTCGTCAGATAAAATTTCCTTAACGCGCATTTCACGTAAATCATTTAGAATTTTATTTATTTCCTCGTCTTCTACTTTTACCTCTTTCTTTTTTATTTTTAAATCTTTATACTCGCCTAATTTTATTTCTGGTAACACGGCTACAATGATTTTAAATTCTAAAGGATTGCCTGGTGCTAATTTGGTAATTTCAACTTTCGGTTGTCCGACAATTTGCCTCTCAATATTGTCTTTCAAAATCTGGTCGATGTTCTTGTGAATAGCTAAATTAGCTGCTTCTTCTAGAATCGTCATGTCGCCTATTTTCTGACGCAAAATGTCTATTGGCACATTACCAGGACGAAACCCATCAATCTTCACCTCCCGAGATACGTTCTTCGCGCCTTGTTCATAAAATGGCTTTAATTCATCATAAGTCATCTCCACCGCTAGCTCAAATTGTGATTTCCCCAAATCTTTTTTTTCTATTTTCATAGTTTAGAATTATTTATCAAACACTTCTTGCAACTTTGGTGTTACTTGTTTTTTACGCGATAAAATGCCTTCAATATAAACTCGGCTATTTTCTAGCCTTTTACCAAAAGCTTCGGCAAAACCGGCCTCATCATCAGTCGCGACTAGAAACTGAGAACCTTCATTTATAATATCAGTAATAAACAAAATCGTTGTGTGATAGCCGTTGCTGCTTTTTATGTTTTGCAATTTTTCTAAAATTGAATCTTCCCTATTTTTAAATTCTGTTAAATCAACTGTTTCGACCTGGCCGATACCGAACTTACCGACCTTCATGGCGAAGTCTTTAAAATCACTTTTGATTAAATTTTCATCTGACAATTCGGCTACACTGGCGCGAACTTTGAAAATCTCCATACCGAACTCCTGCCAATTTTCAATTTCAGCAATTTTCGCCAGGTCGGCAATAATGTCTTTGTCTTTAGCTGTGCAAGTTGGCGATTTGGTAATTACGGTGTCAACTAAAACAGCTGCTAGCATCAATCCGGCTAGTTTTTTGTCTAAAACTACATTGTTGCTTTTATATAAGTCAAAAACTATTGAGCAGCTTGAACCCCAAGGTTTAACGTAGAACAAAATTGGTTCACTGTATTTAAAATCAACTTTATGGTGGTCAATAACTTCAATAATTCTAGCGCTTTCAATACCATCAACGGCGTGTCCAAATTCATTGTGGTCAACTAGAACTACCTGTTTGTCAGCGGCATTATCAAGAATCGCCGGAACGTAAAAACCAAATTTATCTAAAGCATATTTTGTTTCCTTATTTACTTCGCTGGTGACAACCGCTTCATATCGATCTGTGTTCTCTAAAATATTTTTTAAATTAGCATAGGCCATCGCCGCAAACACACTGTCCGCATCCGGCGATTTATGGCCGACTACATAAATTTTGTCTAACATATTTTTAAAATTAATTATTTTTTATTCTTGGACTTCAGCTTCTGGCTCTGGCGTTACTTCTTCTACGACCGGCTTCTTTTCTTCCGCTTCTTCAGCTTCCACTTTTTTACTTTTTTCGTCTTCGGTTTTTTCAACAATATCAATTTTCCAACCAGTCAATTTTGCCGCCAATCTCGCGTTTTGTCCGCCTTTGCCGATCGCTAAAGATAATTGCTCGGAAGACACTATCACAATCGCTTTCTTTTCCGCTTCATCTATTTCAATATTAATAATTTTAGCAGGCGATAAAGAGTTGCTAATATATTTGACAGGATCTTCATCGTAAGCAATAATGTCAACTTTCTCTCCGCCTAGTTCCTGGATGATCGTTTGGATGCGCGCGCCTCTTTGTCCCACACAAGAGCCGATCGGATCGACGTTGTCGGAATCGGTCCAAACTGCGACTTTTGAACGCGAACCAGCCTCTCGAGCCACACCTTTTATTTCTATTAAACCGTTGGAAATTTCCGGAATTTCCAGATAAAAAACTTTCTTTAAAATTTCATCCGAAGTTCTGGACAAAACAATCTCCGGTCCCTTAGTTTTTGAACTTACTTCTTTAACAAAAACCTTGATGCGATCTCCGGTATTGTATCGCTCGCCTGGAATTTGCTCGTCAGGCGGCAAAACACCGACTGACTTGCCTAGGTCAACTAAAACGACCCTGCCTTCGCGTCTTTGCACAACACCGCTAACAACTTCATGCTCTTTGTCTTTAAAATCGGCAAATACCATTTCTCTTTCCGCTTCTCGCAGTCTCTGAATAATAACTTGCTTGGCGGTTTGAGCAGCCATACGACCATAAGACTCAGGTACTTCTAACTTCGTTTTTATTTCATCGCCGATTTTAGCTGTTTTTTTAATTAACTTGGCCTCAGTAATTTGCACTTCAGTTTTAGGGTTAAACCTTCTTTTTTCTTCTTCACCTTCTGCGCCCTCAGCTGAAGCCGTCTCGTTAGTTACAGCCGCTATCTCTTCCTCACCCTCTTCAATTATTTCTTCTTCTGGCATATCTTCAACCACAGTTTTTACGTCGTAAACTTTTGATTTGCCGGTCTCTGGATCAAACTCCACTTTAATATTTTGATTTTTTTTGCCGTAGTCCTTGCGATAAGCAGCGGCTAAAGCTGATTCAACTGTTTCAATAACGGCTTCGTAGCTTAGCCCCTTTTCTTCGCAAATTTGTCTAATAGCTTTTAATATTTCTGACATAATTTTATATTCTAGTGTCATTCCCACGCAAGCGGGAATCTAAATTAATGAAAAAGGCTAGTTTATCTATTGATAACTAGCCTGAATGCCTCTTTATAATATCACGTCCCTGACTACTTGTCAAATTTAAAACAATATGATAGCATTTACTTTGATAGTCAGAGACGACTATTTCTTTTTTTCAAGTCGGTTTTTCTATAAAATTTTAGCTGAGCGGCAGTCTTGTCTGGCTGCAATCCCACTGGAGATGAAGAATGGTTAGTTTAATTAACTGCCCTCAAAAACTTGCCAGGCTCGTCTTGCGTGTCGTGCGGGAAACGCCGCCCTGTCAAGGTCTACAAATAAATTTATAAAATACACCTAATTAATAAAACCTTCAGCGCGGAGTGGTAGTTCAGTTTGGTTAGAACGCCGCCCTGTCACGGCGGAGGTCGCGGGTTCGAGCCCCGTCCACTCCGCGCTGAAGGTTTTTTATTTTGGCGAGTCACGGTGGTAAGGATCTGTCTCGTTTGCCCGCCCAAAGCCGCAAGTATTTGCGACGAGAGTAGTCTGCTCCATAAATGATAAAATGGTCTCAATAAAAAAACCTTTTTTGTTTTAATGGAGATCTTAATCAAAAGATGTTAAAATAAAAACAAAGTTAATTTAAAAAACATGCTACTAATAATAATCCTAATCATTTTTATCCTGATGGCTGGCGCTGCAATTTATCTTGGCGCTAAAGAAGACGAGAAAAAGAAAAAATAATTTTCAAAAAGACGACATAAAAAAACAACCTCAGAATTTTAAGGCTGTTTTTTTTATTAAAAATTTATTATTGTTTAATCGGCATAATAATATAAATGTACCCCAAATCTTTTTCCGATTTTAACACACAGGGCGTATTGCCATCAATAATGCCTAATTTAATTGTATCGCCTTCAATATTGTTGACGCCATCCAGTAAATAACGAAAATTAACGACGATGCCGTTGTCTTTACCATTTACTGCCGCTTCCAGCTCGGTAATATTTTCGCCAGTCTGGCTGGAAGAAGAAGAAATAATAATCTTATTTTTACCTAAAGGAAAATCCAAGTTAACATCATTGACGCCTGACTTCGAAAAAATCGACGCCGCCTTAACAGCGCGCACTAATTCATCGCGATTAACCGACACGCTCGTCTCGCTTTTAGAAGGAATTATCTGCTTATAGTCAGGATACTGACCTTCAATCAATCTTGAAACTAACTCGGTATTACCGATTATAAATAAAATCTGGTTGTCATTCACATAAAACTCTATGTCTTCGCTTTCTTCGCTCAAATTCTCATTTTTAACAGCTGACATTATTCTAATCAACTCCTGTAGCGTCTTGGCTGGAATAATTATTTTTTTGTCGGTTTTAGAGTTTGTTTTTATTTTTATTTCTTTTTCCGCTAGTCGATAGCTATCCGTAGCGGCCATAATTAATTTATCGCCACTAAAATAAAACTGCACGCCCGTCAGCTCAATTCTAGTTTCACTGTTAGATACGGCAAAAATAACTTGCGACAAAGCTTTTCTAAACTCATTAGCTTCAGCTTTAAAATATTCTTTTCTTTCCACTTTTGGGATTAACGGAAATTCGTCTGCCTCCTGGCCACGCACTACTGTTTTATAATTTTCGCTTTTAATTAATAAATTACTGTCTTTGCGCTCTATTTCCACTTTTTTGTTAGGCAACAAAGCAATAAATTCCGAAACGACCTTAGAATCGACTGTAAATACGCCCTCTTTTTCAATCTTGCCCCGGACAGTTGCTGTAATGCCAACTTCTAAATCAGTAGTTATCAACCTAATATTGCCGTCTTTAGCCTCAATCATAACATTGTTCAGAATCGGCAAATTTACGTTTTTGCCGGCAATATGACTGGCAATTAAAATACCGCTTTTAAAATTTTCCTGAAGGCTGGTAATTTTCATATTTTTATAAACTAATTGTTGTTATATAAAAGCTGTTTAATAGACTCTATGTCTTGCTTGATGCGCTCGTTGTCGTCCGCTTCTTTCGTAATTTTGTTAAAGGCATGCATGGCAGTAGTGTGGTCGCGACCGCCAATTTCCTGGCCAATGGTCGGATAAGACGTGTTGGTCTCTTTGCGCATTAAAAACATAATAATCTGCCGCGGATAAACCAGCTCTTTTTTACGGCACTTGCCAGTCAAGTCCTTGGTTTCAACATCAAAATATTTAGAAACAGACTCAATAATGTCTTTGCCGGTAATTGACTTGGTTTTAGTTGAGGTGATGATGCTGCCTAAGACGCTCTTGGAAGAATCAATAGTTGGCTTGGTGTTGTTAAATTCATGAAAAGCAATTAACCGGTTCAGCGCCCCCTCCAGCTCGCGAATGTTGCTTTGAATATTGTTGGCAATATAATACAAAATTTCCGGGTCTAAAGAATAATTTTTTTCGCGGCATTTAGCTTCTAATATTGCCATTCTGGTTTCAATGTCTGGCTGGGCAATGTCAACAATCATGCCCCACTCAAATCTAGACAACAGCCTTTTTTCTAAAGCTGGAATGGATTTAGGCGGGCGATCACAAGTCAAAACAATTTGTTTATTAGTTTGGTGAAGTTCGTTAAAAGTATGAAAAAATTCTTCCTGGGTGCCGTCTTTACCGGCCATAAACTGAATATCGTCTATCAGCAACAAATCAACGTTACGATAAAGGTCTTTGAATTCTTTGGCCTTGCCATTTTTTACTGAATGAATATAATCGTTGGTAAAACGTTCACAGGTGATATATAAAATTTTATTGGTTCTTTTTGAAATTTCATGACCCACGGCTTGCAACAGGTGTGTCTTGCCCAGACCCACGCCGCCATAAATAAACAAGGGGTTATAAGCATTGCCCGGATTGGCGGCCACTGCCTGGCTGGCGGCGTGCGCCAATTCGTTGCCTTTGCCGACAATAAAGCTTTCAAAATTATAGCGGGCGTTCAAGCCAAACTGATTAATGGAAACGGGTTCGCTACTCGCTTCTTCTTTTTTTATTTTTATTTTTTTAAGCAAATCATCCATCGGGCTGTTTCTTCTGGTTTCAACTTTATAAAATATCTGCTTAACCGTCTTGGTGCTGACACTCTGGATTGCGCCAGAAATTTGCTGATGATACTTTTTTTCCAACCAAGCCTTAGTAAAGGTGTTGGGCACACAAATGACAACCTTTTCGTCTTCAAACGAAGAAATAAAAGTGTTTTTAAACCAGGTGGTGAAATTTGCCTTGGATAAATTAAGTTCTATTTCGCCAAGCACCGCCTGCCAAAGTTGATCGTGATTCATAGCCCAATGGTTAATAGTTAATTTAAATTTATTCTTTTTTAAAAGCGTTTTTAATAGCAGTTGGAATTATACCAGATAATAAAACTTTTAAAAACCCTAATTTTGTTTACAAGTTGTTTATAAACAGTGGAAAATAAACATTCCATTTTTATTTTTATAAAGCCGGTTAATTTTTAAAAACTCGTTGGCAACAACCTCTATTTTTATAATTTAATTAAATATATAAAGATAGTAATAGTAATAATAAGGAGGTGGTTAAAGTTTAATTAATCTTTAATTTGTTTAATAATAGCGGTAAATGGCTATAACAAACTGTTGACAAGCCTGACCGACTTTTGTGGATTGGGTTTAATAAAATGTGCTTAACTTCTCGTCTGGTGTTTTTAATACTAATGTTTTACACCCCTTGTACCAAAAAAACAACAGACATCAAACAACAAGGCCACAAACAATACCACCACTTAATCACAGATAAGTGCGTCTTAAAAACGTTGACGCTCCATTTTATTTTTTCTAATTGACTAAAAAAAATTAAAATGTTATGTTAATCAAGAAAATAATATAAAAATAATTTTGTAATAAATTTATTTTATGCCTAAAAGAACTTACCAGCCAAATAAGCGTCGGGCTTCGAAAAAACATGGCTTCCGCAAGCGCATGCAAACCAAGTCTGGCAGAAAAGTTATTAAAGCCCGAAAAAATAGGGGTCGTAAAGTTTTAACCAAGAAGAAAATTAAATAAATTTTTAAACTTTGTTTTTTTTGTGGTTAATGTATGTTAAAAAAATATAACCGGTTGGCAAAAACGAAAGACATAGACAGCGTATTTAAATATGGTAAAAATAATTTCAGTAATTTTTTAGGAGCCAAAATTTTAGACAACCAGTTGGTTTTTAATAGATTTGCTGTTGTTGTCGGCACTAAAATAAGCAAGAAGGCCGTAGTCAGAAACAAGATTAAAAGACAAATTAGAGAGATTATAAAACAAGAACAGCCTGATTTTAAAACAGGAAAAGACATAATTATTCTAACTTTGCCAGCGATTTTTAATAAAAAATTTGCTGATATTAGGGAAGATTTAATAAAGGTTTTTAAAAAAGCCAGACTTTATAAATAATGAAAAACAGCTTCGTTTATCTACCTCGTTATTTTTTGATCACGATAATTAAGTTTTATCAAAAAACGTTATCGTTTGATCACGGCCTGTTTAAACATCTTTTTCCCTATGGATTTTGTCGTTTTAAACCAACTTGCTCTGAATATGCTATAGCAGCTATTGCTAAGTACGGAGTGATTAGAGGTGGGATAAAGTCTGCTTGGAGAGTTGTGCGCTGTAATCCGTTTAATAAGGGCGGTTACGATCCATTAAAATAATTCGCCCTCGCTTTGTTTGGAGGAGAGGGTCGGGGTGAGGTTAAAATAAATTAAATCAATGGAACAAGGAATATTTTTTACATTTTTTTATCAGCCGATTTTAAATCTGGTGGTTTTTTTATATAACATTATTCCTGGCCAAGACCTGGGTTTAACAATTATTGCCTTAACCATAATTATTAAGGCTGCGTTATTACCATTATCAAAAAGTTCAATTAAATCACAAAAAGCATTACAAGAGTTGCAGCCCAAGATAGATGAACTAAAGGCTAAGTATAAAGATAAAAAGGAGGAAATGGGCAAGGCCATGCTGGAGATGTATAAGCAGAATAAAATTAACCCGCTCTCTTCTTGCTTGCCGCTTATTATCCAACTCCCCTTCTTAATCGCCGTTTTTCAAGTTTTTCGCGATGGTTTAGCTAACGGCGCTCTAAATAGCGTTTATTCTTTTATAGATAAACCAGAGGTTATAAATCAGGTGGCATTCGGCTTTCTCGATCTGTCAAAAAACCACAATATAGTTTTAGCGGTTTTAGCCGGCGCGGCTCAGTTTTGGCAATCAAAAATGATGATGACAAAGCGCCCGGCTGTTAAGATTCCGGAATCAAAGGACGAAGATATGGCCGCGATTATGAATAAGCAGATGTTATATATCTTCCCATTGATGACCGTTTGGTTCTCCTACACCTTTCCGGCTGGTCTAGCGCTTTATTGGTTTGTTCTTACACTACTTGGAGTCGCTCAGCAATATTACATTTTTAAAAGCAAGAAGAAGGACGAAGTAAAGTAAAATATTTTAGCTAGTTTTAAATAAAAAATGTCTATTATAGAATAGATGTTTTTTTATTTATATGCTATAATTATTTTGTATTTTTATGTCATCCTGAGGCTGTAGGCCGAAGGATCTCGGGTGTCTTGCAAGTTGTTCGTGTTTGCAAAACAACCAGAGATTCTTCGCTGCCTGCCTGCCGGCCGGCAGGCGCTCAGAATGACATGCTAGTAATTATGATTGGAGTTTTTGATTCGGGCTTTGGCGGCCTCACAATTTTAAAAAGTTTTTTAGATAAGTTGCCTGAATACGATTATGTTTATTTAGGTGATAACGCGCGCGCGCCTTACGGCAGTAAGTCGCACGACACAATTTATCAATACACCTGCGAAGCATTAAAATTTTTATTTGCGCAAGGTTGCGATTTAGTAATTCTCGCTTGCAATTCTGCATCGGCTGAAGCCTTGCGTCAAGTCCAGCAAGAATTCTTGCCAAAGAATTTTCCCGACAAAAAAGTTTTAGGCGTGGTCGTGCCAATCGTTGAAGGCGTGACTGAATTTATAGAAAATAAAAAGTTGGATTCTAAAAAAGTTCGCGTTGGCATCATCGGTACGCGCGCGACGATTGAATCAAAAGTTTTTGAAAAAGAATTAGCGAAAAGAAATTTTTCCGGTGAGATTTTAGCTCGCGCCTGTCCCCTGCTCGTTCCGCTGGTTGAAGAAAACTGGACAAAGCGGCCGGAAACAAAAACAATTCTAAAAAAATATTTACAACCGCTAAAAACAAATAACATTAATATCTTAGTTTTAGCCTGTACTCACTACCCTATTTTATTTAATCAAGTTCAACACGCAATCGGTCGTAAAGTTTTTGTATTAAATCCGCCAGAGATCGTGGCTGAGAAATTAAAAGATTTTTTAAAGCGCCATCCCGAGATAGAAACTAGACTCTCTAAAAATAAAAAAAGGTTGTTTTACACAACCGATAATGTTCAGCGTTTTTCCAAATTCACTTCGAGATTTTTAAACCTCCAAAGTCCTCAGATAGAAAAAACAAAAATAAGTTGATTTCATATAACGTTTAAGAATATCCGAAGTCCCGCCCATATTCTATGCGCAAGACTTTTAATATCCCAACATACTTTTTAATGGAACTAACCGTTTGAATATCATAGCGGGATTTGGGTCGAGAAAATTTTTCTTGCCTTGAAAATATATTTGTGAAAAATTTTTGAGCCGTATATTCTTTGTTATCGGATGTAGTCAAAAATCTCTTTCCTTATTAAAAGAAATTTAATTTTTTGGCAATTTATTTTGTTAACTGAAAACTTTTAAATATCTTACTAACATCTTGAAGCGCCACTGATCCTTGTTCTGTTGAATCTTGAACGATTACTTTACCTAAAAATATATATTTGTCGTTACTTCCAATTTCAGTATTGCACGGATACATAGCAATTCCAGTTTCCTTCTGTTCCTTTTCACATTCGCTTACATCTTTTTCATATTCTTCTTTTAATTTTGAATCTATTATATCGATTGCAAAAAGACATTCTTTGTGGGCTGTTTCAAGACAAAATTTAATTCTTTTGCGGTTAGGGTCATTTAACTCAACATCTAGCATACCTTGATTGTAATCAATTTTTGTTTCAATGAAATAGTTTTTCCAATTATTTGTCAGAGTTATTTGGAATCCATATTCCTGATTTGAATATATAGTATTGGCACTGTTTGTAATAGAATTATTATCGTTTTGCTGAATGGGCGTATTGGCAATTTGTTGAGGTGGTTGTTGCGTTGCTTGTGGAGTGACTACTGCTGGCAGCTGGTTATCTTGCTTTATCGTTGCAAAATATATAGTTGTGCCAAATAAGACAATGCCAACAGCTATTAAAATTGTAATGATTGTTTTTTGATTCATTTGATTTAAAATATTTAGATTAAAATTATTGTTTATTTCAAGTTATCACGACCTTTGGAAAATTGCCAAAAAATTAAAATATAAATTGAGAGAGATTTTTGACTATTTCCGATAACTACTTATATACGAACTTTGTTTTAAAACCCTCTCCCCTTCCCGACGATTAAATTTATTTTTTCTTTTGCGATCGTGACGAGGGCTGGTGTGTCAACGTTTAAATGTTTATCTAAAATTAAGTGGTGTTTTTGGTTGATAATATTAACTGATTTAAAATTTAAATAACTGTGGTTAATTCCTCCCTTTTTGGTAGGAATTATTTTTTTTGTCTTAGCAGTGCGAATAAGGAGCTCTAGTTTACTGTCTTCAGCGTTAGAGATATCTTTGTCGATACCTAAATCTAGTGTTGGTAAATTTAAAATAAAAATCTCGCCGGGTTCGCGAGTTTCAATCGTATAGTTTTCGTCTATTTCTAATTTAGTGCTATCGGTCGTAATTTGCGCCTGTGTTAAAAAATAATTATTGCCGGCCTTGCCTAAATCTAAAGTTTGGATGCGGCGCGCAGATAAAATGTCGCAAGCCCTTTCTTCTGGTTCAATGCCTAATAAATTAGCAATTTCATTTTTTTCCCGATCAATCGGGATTAAGCCTAAAGTGACGTTTTGGCCGACGTTGGTTAATTTGGCAATGGAATTTAATGCTTGTGAGAAAATACCGTTGTTACCCACGGCGATTATGGTATTAGCGCCTTTGCGCAGTTCATTTTCAACAACATCGTGCACTGAAGTCATAATGCCAATGCGGACAATTTTGCCATTCAATCCCAGATCAGTAATCCTCGTTTCAATGCGCGCCAGGACTTTTTCGTATTTTTTGTGATTTACGAACGAGTCGTAAATATAGATGTACATACTGGTTATTTAGTTTTCTGCAATTTCCTTTTTAGCTTTTTCCATTGTGCCAATTGTTAATTTTCCATTGACGACCCCGCCCTTTTCAATGGAAATTTCGTGAGCATTAACATCGCCGCTGATATTGGCTGTAGCGGCTATTTCTAAATAACCTTTGACAGTAATATTTCCGGTTACAATTCCAGCTACCTTGGCCTCCCCAGCCTCAATACTGGCCGAAATTTCTGCTTTTTCACCTACTAGAAGATATTTATCAGTTTTAACGCTTCCTTCTACCGTTCCTTCAATAATTATATTGCCAGTGCCGTGAAAATTGCCTTTAACCTTAACTGATGGCCCGATTATGGTCTCAGCTTCTTTAATATCAAACTCCTTTTGATCACGATTAAACATAGTTTTAAAATATTAATTTACTTATATTATTAGAATATGACAAAAAAAGTAAATATACAAGTTAATAAATAAAAAAATTCGAACCGAAGTCCGACTTTTTATATAATTATAAATAAAAAAGAGTATTTATTCTGGTAATAAATCAAGTTCGACAATATTTTTGGGGTCGTAGCCGCACGAAACTGTATAGCGGTTACTGTCATGACCTTTGTGATGCCGGCAAATTAAGCAATGTCCCCACGAAACAACTCCTTGATTAGCAGGAATATTATCTGGACCCCAGGGTTTTGTAGAATCAAAGCCTGGTGAAGCCTCAATTTTGAGAGCTGGACATAATATTCCTGAAAATTCTGAACCTGAGCAATCCATATATCACCTCCTAGTTTTTGTGTTTTTTTAATATATTTTATCTAATATTAAAAAATAGTCAATATAAATATTGCCAAAATATATTTTTTATTATATTATTTGATTAAGTAAACGACATTATTGTCGTTTTATATTTTGTTATTCCCTCTATTTGATAAAGAGAGGGTTAGGGAGAGTTTTAAATTTAACTCCTCCCAGCCTCCTCTTTTAAAAAGAGGAGGAGAATAATGATATCGTCATCGTAGCTTTCTCCTGCGCTTCCATCGACGCTGAAGCTATGGCAGACAAGAAAGCTTCGAAGGACGAGCAAATTAGACAAGAAGTTAGTTATCTATTGGCTCGCCCTACGTAATTTTAATGTAGTATGGTCCCCGTAGTTTAATGGATAAAACAAGGATCTCCTAAGTCCTGGATCCATGTTCGATTCATGGCGGGGACACAAAAAGGTTCCACATAGAACAAAGCATTATTTATAAATTTAATATTTTCAGTCCAGGTTTAAATAGACGCTGGAATATTAGGTAAAGTTCTTTGTAGAACAAAGCAGGGCAATTAGTTCCCTCCTACGTTAAAACTTCAGCGGGCAAGCAACTTGGCAAAAAAATTTTTATTTATCAAAAAGGCTTGCCCTGCGAAGCCTTGGCGAAGTAGGGGCCATTAGCTCAGTTGGCTAGAGCGCTTCCATGGCATGGAAGAGGTCAAGGGTTCAAGTCCCTTATGGTCCACAAAAGTCATAAAGTCTAAAAAACAGTGAACTTTAAAGTACTGTTTTTTATTTTATAGAGATTTTTTAAATCAAGTACTTAGATAAAAAGAGGTAGATATAAACAATTTTATTAACTGGGGAAAAGTCTAGGTAAGTGTGGACATTTGTATGTTTTTGTTTCAATGTTAGCCAAAAAATAATGTGGACAAATTGTTAAGAATATTACCAAATATTGTTCTAACATCGTTTTAATTTAGTGATGCATAAGACGTTTTCAAGCTCATTATTGTAATATTAGCAAAAAACAGTATAAAAGTGGTTTTTTGTTTAATTTTAGCTAAAATAATTTAAATTTGCTGAAAATTTAAATTTTATATACAATAAAACTATCTATTATTAACTATTTAACTAAATATGTACGACACGATTATTATTGGTTCCGGACCAGCGGGAATTACAGCTGCTATTTATGCTTCACGACGGGCTATGAAAACCTTGCTTTTAGGTAAAAACGTTGGCGGGCAAGTCACCTGGGCCACAGAAATAGAAAATTATCCGGGTTTTAAAAGTATTTCCAGTTTTGAATTGATTAATAAATGGAGCGATCATGTTAGTTCTTTGGGGGTTGAAATGAAGCATGAAGATGTTTTTGAAATACAAAAAAAAGACGATGGATTTTTGCTGACAGCTCATAATGGTGAAAAGGCGGAATATCTTGCTAAGACAATAATAATTACCATGGGACTGTCGCATCGCTTGTTAAATGTTCCCGGTGAAGCAGAATTTACCGGCAAAGGCGTGAGTTATTGCGCTAATTGCGACGGACCATTTTTTAAAACTAAAACCGTAGCGGTTATTGGTGGCGGCAATAGCGCATTAGATGCAGCTGAAGTAATGGGCAAGTTGGCGGATCAAGTTTATCTAATAACTCGCGACGAAACGCTGCGCGGCTTTGAGGCCGTGATTGACAAAGTAAAAGCCAAAGAAAATATAAATATTATTTATAACGCTGACATCAAAGAGATACGGGGCGAAAACAAGGTAGGTTCGATTGTTGTTATCAATAATAAAAGCAACGACGAAAAAGAAATAAAGGTTGATGGCGTTTTTGTTGAGATTGGACGAGAGGCGCGCACCGATTTAGTAAAAAATTTAGTGGCGGTTGATGCGCGAAACCAAATTATTGTTGACGCCGAATGTAGAACTAACGTGCCAGGCATATTCGCTGCTGGCGACGTAACCGATGTGCCTTTTAAGCAGATTACAATCGCGGCTGGGCAGGGCACAATTGCCGCTTTGTCCGCTTATCGATATTTGCAACATAATAAGTAGTCCATTATGCCGAGCTTTGTTTTGGAAAAAAAATTGTTTAGTGACGGCTATAAAATTATTGCTGGTGTTGATGAGGCGGGTAGGGGGCCACTCGCTGGTCCAGTTGTGGCTGCTTGCGTGGCCTGCAACGGACGTTTTTCTCCCGGCAAAAAATTATTAGCGCAAGTAAACGACTCTAAAAAATTATCAGCGAAAAAGAGAGCGGAGCTCTTTTTTTTGTTGTCTAATAACGACGGCTTGCATATCGGCATTGGCGCCAGCAATCATCAAGAAATCGATCAATTTAATATTTTTCAAGCTACTTTATTAGCCATGAAGCGGGCTGTAAGCAAAGTTAAAGCACGGCCGCAATTTTTATTAGTTGACGGTCGTTTTACTATTCCAAATTTAAAGACTGCGCAGCAAGCGGTTATTAAGGGCGACAGCAGGCATTTTTTAATCGCCGCCGCTTCCATTGTCGCCAAAGTGACTCGCGATCAGATGATGCAAGATTGGTACAAGCGGTTTCCGCAATATAATTTTTTTAGCCATAAAGGTTATGCAACTCGCGAGCATTTGCGGCAGCTGACAAAAAACGGTCCCTGCGCGATCCATCGCCAGACTTTCCAGCCGGTAGCCAGCTTGTTAAGCCGGATAAAATAAATTATAATAAAGAGGTAAACAATTTTTATGACTAAAAACGTCAACAAGCAGCAATTGCTTGATTCTAAATTAATAATCGACAAAGCTGGAATTAGCAGCAAAATGAAAGTGGCGGATTTAGGTTGCGGCGCAAGCGGTTTTTTTGCCTTTCCTCTGGCCCAAGCCGTTGGCAAAGAAGGCTTAGTGTATGCTGTTGATATTAAAAAAGCAGCCCTAGAGAACGTTAGTCGGCGAGCCAGAATAAACAACATTAGGCAAGTAAAAATTGTTTGGAGCGATTTAGAAATTTTTAATGCCGCTAAAATTGAAACCGAAAGTTTAGATGCGGTTTTTTTAATTAATATTTTATATCAATCAGCTAAAAGAGTGGAGATGGTGCGAGAAGCAACGCGTATGTTAAAGCGCAATGGGAAAATGATTATTGTAGAATGGAACGATGCGGATTGTCCGGTCGGACCGCCAGCCGACAACAAGGTTAAAGAACAATTGTTGAAATCAGGGATCAAAAAAATGGGCATGAGATTGGAAGACGAATTCTCAGCCGGCAATTTTCATTACGGCTTGATTTTTATTAAACAATAAGTTAAGGTGGTCAGAAGAGGAGGGGCAGTAATATATTAATTTTATAAACTATGCGTAATTTATTGACATTGCAGTATTGGTTCAATTCTAGGCCCAATGCTTTAGAGGGTGGCGCACAAAAGTTTTTTTTGGTTTTTTTGCTGGCATTGTTAATTGGTTGTTTTGTTTTTCAGTATTTAAAGACCAAAAAAAAAGGCCCGTATTTAAAAACTTGGAAAAAATTACAGTCTTTTTCAGTGACCAATTTAATCATTGGCTTGTTTCTTCTGTTTTTTACTTACGAATTGGTGCCGTTTCTTTCCGCCCGCATTTTATTTTTAATTTGGGGGATGGGGATGATTTTTTGGCTAGTTTTGATCGGCCGTACTTTTTTTGAGATTCCTAAAATAAAAGAAGAAAAAATTAAAGAGCAGGAATTTAAGAAATATGTGCCGTAATTTTTTTGTATATTATAATATTTCGCCCCGCTGCCCAGCGGGGCTCTTTTTATGGAAAAGTATAAAAAAGTTGTCGGCGATTTTGGCGAACAGTTAATTAAAAAATATCTGGCGGCTAAAGGCTATGAAATTTTAGGCGTCAAGATTAAGATTGGTTATCAAGAAATAGATATTGTTGCCCGCCAGAATAATAAAATTATTTTTGTAGAAGTAAAAACCAGGACGTCGGGCATGCTGGGCGCACCTGAAGAGGCGATGGGCAACCAAAAAATAAAAAATTTAAAAAAGGCAATGGAGGCTTATGCGCTTGTGCATAACCATGACTTCGATGAATTAAGAGGCGATTTAATCGCCGTGATTATTGATAAGCAGAAAAAAATAGCTAATATTAAACATTATAAAGATGTTTTTTAAATTTCATCTGCTTTGTTTTTGAGGTAAAAAATGTTTTTAATAAGTCCTAGAATATAAATTTTTGCGCGATTTAGACACATTTTTTCACCATTTTTTTAAGACTTAATCCCAGTATATTAACGGTTTATATACTTGACGCTTTACCATGATTTAAGATACAGTAAAAAAGCTAATAATTGTTTTAGCATTTTAAATTTTTTCAATATTGCGCAAGAGCCGGAGGGCGAGTTGGTTAAATGTCTGACAAGTACCTTTGGCTCTTCGTCTTTATATAACAAAATAAAAAATAACGTTCGGTAAGGAGGAGACAGAAAGACAGATATGTTTAAAAGATTTTTTTCATTTGCGATTTTTTTTGTTTTTATCAGCTGGTTCTTTGCGGGCGCTTGTCACGCGTTAACGGTTTCGGCGCCAACGATAATGAATATTCAGCCTGGAGCTAGCGAGAAAGAAAGGATTATTTTCGGCTCAACAGAGAAGGGAACAGACGTTTTTATTTTTTTAGACGGATTGTTTGTTGGTTCAGCGCAACCGGGGAGAGAATTAGGCGCGGATAAAATCGGTTTTTCTTTTTATTTAAAACGAGATATTAAATTAGACGGTCGAACAGTGACGGCTTTAGCGCGTGACAGTAAAACATTAATTATTTCCGATTATTCAGCATCAGTAGTTATAAGCGGAGAATCAGGTCGGGCGTCTGGTGAAGGCGCAAAAGAAGTTCCGGCGCCGACATTGGTGTCGCCCAATATTTCAGCCGTTATTGGTAAAAGTCGTCCGACAATTTTTGGCTTTGCTAGGGGAGGCAATAATGTAGAGATTTATATTGACGGAGTGTATGCGGGCGACACCGGGACTACTAGCGATAAATTATTTACAGCCAGCTTTACTTTTGTGCCAGCCAGCGATTTAGCGGTTGGCCAGCATCAAGTTTATGCCGTTGCCAAAAATGACCAAGGTCAAAGAAGTACAGTTTCTGAATTGTTAATTTTTAATATTGGGGAAAAGCTGCCAGCACCTATTTTAGAGGATCCAATAATCAATCTCGATAATTCCGATTTACCTTTATTTGTTGGTTTGACTTACAGCAATACTTCAGTTTTTGTTTATGTTGACGATCAACTGATTGGCCAAGCCAAGGTGGAAAATAGGGATTCGGGCGTTACTAGCTTCGCTTATCAACTGCAGCAACCATTGACAAGGGGTGGACATTTGGTATATACTGTGGCTATTGATAAAAAAGGTAAAGAAAGCGACCATTCCAATTACGTCTATTTTTTTGCCGGCGAAAATCTAGAGCCGGTCATAACCGAGGAGGCGGTGACTGACATAGCTGAAGCACAGAACGAGAGCGACAATGAACTAGCAGCCATTCTTGACCAAAAAGGATCGACTGATAAAGACAGCGGCGGAATGATAAATGAGGCCAAAGAAAAACAAGCGGCTTTAAAATGGAATATAGTTGTTTTTCTCGCTTTTTTGCTGGCAGTTATTGGTTGGATATTTTGGGTGAATAGAGAGTTGATAAAAGAAAAAAGAAAGCAAAATCAGAGCGATAATAAATCAGCAGAGGAAAATAAACAGGATAAGTTAATATAAATTGTTTAAGTTTTTATAACTTGTTGTGCCGAGAGGTCCAACAGGCCCCTTCTTTTGCAAAAGCGATCCTTGACCGGATCGTTTTTGTATTAGAGAAAATTTGATAATTTTTTTAGATATGATATAATTTAGACAGTTGTCTAAATATCTAAATACAACAATATGACTTTAAATATAACTATGCAGGCTTTATCCGATCCGACGCGCCGGAAAATACTGGAATTATTAAAGAAAAAAGATATGTCGGTTACGGAAATAAATAAGAATTTTGACATAACCATGCCTTCGCTGTCGCATCATTTAGGCGTATTAAAACAAGCCGACTTAATTACTTATCGCCGGCAAAAACAGGAACTAATTTATTCGCTTAATTTAAGCGTTTTTGAAAATGTGGCTAAAATATTAATTAAATTTTTTAAAAAATAATATGAATTATCCAATTAAGCTGACTTTAAAAACAGAACTGCCGGCAATTTTAATTTTATTGGCGACAGTTTTGTCGTCGTTTTATTTTTATGCCCACTTTCCGGAAATGGTGCCGACGCATTGGAATTTTGCTGGCGAAGTTGACGGTTGGGGGACGCGGTGGCAGGGTGCTTTTATCATCCCAATAATGTTAGTCGCTATGTATGCGCTTTTCCTGCTATTACCGATTCTTGATCCTAAAAAAGAAAGATATTCACAATTTGCCAAAACTTACCATATTTTTAAAAATTTAATTTTAATAGTCTTGGCTTTGGTTTATTTTTTAGCGAGTTTCAATGGTCTCGGGTTTAATATCCCGATTCAGTATACTGTACCTGTAATTATTGGTTTGCTATTTATCGTTATGGGCAATTACATGGGCAAGCTAAAGAGAAACTGGTTTATTGGCATTCGTACTCCCTGGACGCTCTCGAGTGAAGAAGTTTGGAATAAAACTCATCGAGTTGGTGGTTATTTGTTTGTTTTGGCCGGATTAAGCATGATGCTTACACCGTTTTTGCCTAAGCTTTATGGTTATTTGTTGTTTGGTGTTATGATGGTGCTGATAATTTTTGGCACTTTAGCTTATTCCTATTTTTTATATTTAAAAGAGAAAAAAAATGATAAAAATAACGAGCTCCCAAAATCCCAAAATTAAATTAGCCCAGAAATTATTTAAAAGCCGTGAACGCAAAAAAGAAGATTTAATGTTAATAGAGGGCGTGGCAGAAATAACCATGGCGATTGAATCAGGCGTTGTCATTGATACTCTTTTCTATTGTCCGGCCTTTGGCAGACAACAGATATTAAATCAAGTTAAGGAAGACAACGTTTTAGAATTGAATAGGGATTTATTCACTAAAATTTCTTTTCGTGATAATCCGGACGGTTTTATCGCCTTAGCCAAAACTAAAAGATTAAGATTAGACGAAATCAAACTAAGTAAAAATCCGTTAGTTATAGTTTTAGAGAAAGTAGAGAAGCCAGGCAACCTCGGCGCGATTTTGCGGAGTGCTGATGCAGCCAGTGCTGACGCGGTAATACTCGCTGATCCGCGGACCGATATTTTTCAACCTAACGTTATTCGCGCCAGTTTAGGTACGATTTTTTCCGTGCCAGTAGCAACGGCAACAAACGATGATGTCCTAGCTTGGCTTAAAAAAAATACAATAAAAAGCTTTGCCGCGATTATTGGTGCTAAATCGATTTATACAAAAGTTGAGTATACTAAACCAAGTGCGATTATCGTTGGTACCGAGCACGAAGGGTTAAGTCAGTTTTGGCAGAAAAATACTGATGAAGAAGTTAGTATACCTATGGCTGGCAAAATTGATTCGCTTAACGCATCAGTTAGTACAGCAGTGATTTTATTTGAAGCGGTAAGGCAGAGAAATAGATAAAAAATTTAGAATATAAAATAAAATAACACCACTTGCAGCTGGTGTTGTTTTGTAAAAATTTCTTTCGAAGCCATTATGACGCCAAGAGAGCGAGCGTAGCGAGCGATGGCGTCATAACAAGTTATATGCGAATTTGTTGATTTTATATTTAATTTTAGCAATAAATCGCTCCTCGATTTCTTACCATAAGTTTATACCCTTAAAATACAAAAAGCAAACAGGGGTCTACGATAATGGATCCCCGCCCTCGCCCTCCTGAGGCGGGCGAGCGGAAATGGCAAAAAGAAGCTTTTTTGTCATTTCAACCCCGAAAACTCGGGAGAAAAATCACTTATAGTTTATCATTTGTCTTTAAGGGATTTCCTTCTCCGCAACGTGCGGAGCCGGAATGACAGTCAAAGGTTTTGGCGCAAAAAACACTGATTTTGCGCCAGCATTTTTAAATATAGGAAAAATTTGTATTATTCGCTAACGCTGATATTGATCGGATTGGTTTTAACACTACTGCCTGACCAAGAATAAACCTCGGCAAACATTCGGTAGATGCCAGCGGCTGGGGCATTTTTCCAGACTAATTCCACTGTATTGCCGTTGGCTCCGGTTTGGCTGGAGATTTGTGTCGGATTGCCGTTTTCCGCCTGGTAAAATAAAATTGTTTTGGCTAGTTGGCTGGAATCGTTAACTTTTATTTTTACACTCAAAGGAAAATTGGCGCTATTTAAAGAAATGCCGCCGCTAGGTTCAATCATAGTGGCTTCAATTTTTTTAGCCTGGTTGCTTTCCAGTATTAAATTAAATTCCATTTCTTTTTCTGAACAATTGTCAATATCGTCACACACCCTAATATTTAATTTGTGGAAGCCGTTATTAAGGACGTCAATGTTTCTACTCATGCTAAAAGGGAAGGAATAATTGGTATAAAATAAACTGTCGTTGATATAATATTCGGCTCGGTTAATACCGCGCGGCGCAGAAGTTTCGATATTAACGTTCAGATTAGGCTCTAGGATCGTTTGCTTGTCTGACGGAGAAATTATTTTTAAGCTTGGACGGTTTTCCGGTTTATGCAAGTTGTCATATTCGGTCGGTGGGGTTGACGTGCTGATTGGCAGAGTGGTTGAGCCGTTCTGTTTTTCCGCCCAGGCGATAACGCGCGACTCCCAGAGATTAAATTGTGGGTCGTCAGCCGGATTGGCCGGCACCGGTCCCTGTGGATCATCTTTGTTGACGTAGTATAAAATACAATGGGGTTGGTTGTAAAATTCTTTTTCTTCAATAAAGCTGTCTGGCGTATATTCCGTCGCCAGCAGGCCGGTTGATTTGTCTATTTTAACTATAGTTTTAACTAAAGCCTCGCCGTCTAGAATCGGTTTGCCTGTTTGCGGTACCTCGGGAGAATTAAAAGTTTCAACCGGCGTGTCGCCTAAAACTTTTTGCATATATTCATTCCAGATCGGAGCGGCCACGACACTGCCATCAGCGCCGCGCTTCATCTCTTTATTATTGTTGTTGCCCACCCAAACACCAGTGACAATTGAAGGCGTGTAACCGATTGTCCACGCGTCGCGGTAATCGTTGGTTGTGCCGGTTTTAGCAGCTACCGGCCGGCTGCCGAGCGTTAAATAATTTTTTTCACCAAAAATATAGGCTCGGGCGCTGTTATCAGACAAGACATTGTTAATCATGCGGGCAATATTTGGATCGATTACTTTTTTACCTTCATTTTCTTTATATTCTTCCAGGACATTGCCTTTAGCATCTTCTATTTTTAGGATGCCGGCAACCTCATGGATTATTCCTTCTCTGGCAAAAGCTGAGAAAGCGTTGATATGCTCAATCGGCCTAACTTCACCGCCGCCTAGCACTAATGATAGTCCAAAGCGGCTGCGGTCGCTAAAAGTAGTATAGCCGAAATCTTGCGCTAAGTTCAAAAAATTATCAACTCCGGCTAAGTATAAAGTTTTTACGGCCGGCACATTTAGCGATCCAGCTAAAGCTTTTTTCATTGAAACAGGTCCGCGTTCCCCGAGGTCGTAATTGCGCGGTTCGTAAGGCGTTTCGTTATTAGAAAAATTAGTGACAACATCAAATAGTATTGTATTGGGCGTATAGCCTTTTAAGAAAGCGGTCGCATAAACCAATGGTTTTATAGACGAACCCGGTTGCCGCTTGCTAGTCGTAATGTTTACTTGTCCGTCTATCTCGTCATTAAAAAAGTCGCGTGAACCAACCATAGCTAAAATTTGTCCGGTTTTAGGATCAAGCGATAGCAGAGAAGCGTTGCTAGCCTGGTATTTTTCATTGTTTTTTTCGCCGATAGTCGCTACTGCCTCCTCGGCGATTTTTTGTTTATATAAATCTAGGGTGGTCGTAATTTTTAGCCCGCCTTGTTCAATTGTTTTTTCACCGTATTTATCAGCTAAAATTTCTTTGATATACATCACAAAATGCGGTGCTATCATGCTGTCGGCCGGTTTTTTAAATATTATTTCCGTATTTTTAGCGTCTTCCATTTCCTGTTCGTTGATATAGCCTTGCTCGTTCATTATTTTTAGAATGTATTGCTGTCTGCCCATTAATAAATCTTTGTGAGATCCATAGGGTGAATATCGGCTTGGCGCTTGCGGCAAGGCGGCCAGTACGGCTGCTTCAGCTAAATTAAGATCCTTGGCGTCTTTGCCAAAATATAATTGGCTGGCGGCTTGCACACCGTAGGCAGTTGAACCGTAAGGAATTTCATTAAGATACATCTGCAATATTTCGTCTTTAGAGAATTTTTTTTCTATGCGATAAGCCAGGATTAGCTCTTTTATTTTTCTGATAATTGTTTTTTCATTGGAAAGAATCGCATTTTTAACGAATTGTTGAGTCAGCGTTGAACCACCGGCACTGCGACGGAAAACTACGTCAGTTACAGCCGTGCGGAATATCGCCCAAAAGCTAAAACCTTTATGCTTATAAAAATCCTTGTCTTCAATGGCAATTGTTGAATTTTTGACATAATCCGGCAAGTCGCTTAGTTGCACCAGAGTTCTTTTTTTCTCGCCAAAAATTTCATAAATTATTTTTTCGCCAGTGCGATCATATATTTTTGTGCTTTGTGCCACTTCTCTTTCGATTAAGTGGTTAGGATCAGGAAGAGAGCGCGATATCCAGGCGAAAAAAATAAGAGCAACAGCAAGTCCTAGCATGCAGATGGCGCCCGTAAAATATATAATTTTTCTTTTGAATTCTTGATTGGCAAAAATTCCTCTAGAAAAGAAGGATTTTTTTCTAGAATTTACTCTATTAGAAGAACCGGTGTTTCTATTGCGAGAAACATAGTATTTTTTTCTGGTTGAACGCCAATTTTGATTTGAGCTATGTTTTAATTGCGGGATAGGCATGCTGAAATTTTTAATTTCTAATTTCTAATTTTTAAAAACATGGATAATGATAAAGTTATTTTCGATAATATTCGGCAGCTTCTTCTGGTGGCACGGAATTAATAACTAGACCGGAGCCAAGCTCGATTCCGGCCCAAACACTGTCGCGCGGTTGGATTTTTAAATAAAAGTGTTGGTCTTTATCAGAAATAACTTGATGTAAAAAATAGTTAAAAGACAGGTCAAGCTCTTGTAGCTTAGTTAAAATTATTTTTAAAATTCGGGCAAATGATTTGAGCTCATCTTCGTTTAGTTTTGTTATGTTATCGAGGTGTCGCTTGGTAAAAATCCAAGCTTCATAATGATATTCGCTGGCATAAGGCGAAAAAGCAGCCACGAATTTGTCTTCGAATATTTTTCTTTCTGACTTCATTTCCTTGGTTATGATATCGCAATACGGACAAGTGCCGTGTTCAATTTTGTATGCTTGTGCTAAACCAAGTTCTTCGTGAATGTCCGGCGGCAAGATATCAGTGGCAAAGATCTGCGAATGGGCGTGCACTATGGACGCGCCAGCTTTTGAGCCTTGATTTTTAAAGCAAAGGATATATTCAATTCTTTGATCGGTACTGATGGCGTCAGTGCGACGAGCGTACATTCTTAGAACCTGTTCAATTTCTTTCTCTTCTAGTTGCGCCAGTTCTTTAGTATGATTAGGAGTTTCAATGATAACTTCTTGCACACCATAAGCTTTTTGGTTATCGGTTGATACTGCCGGAAACAAGTTTTTTATGCTAATAACTAAAGAATTATCATCAATTTTTATTTCATCGACAATATTTTTACGGTTAAGATTTTCAGGACAAAACGGGCAGGAAGCGGTGCGTTCGATTACGGTTTGCTCTTTAATATCGCGCGGGCGCTCGGCGCGACTAGGTGTGATGATAACGTATTTATTTTGCAAATAAGATTTGCGGATTTCTGATTTAACTTTTGGCATATTTTGAATTTACTTTTTTATTATACCAAAACTCAGCCGAACAATAAAGCGGTGGTATTATATTAGTTTTGATGAGGATTTGTCAATTTTTTTGTTGTCATTCCGAACCCCGCAGGCTGTGGGGTGAGGAATCCCTTAAACGTGAAAAGCATCTATCCGTGCCATTAAAACCTTCAAGCGATTTCTCGCTACGCTCGAAATGACATAATGTTATTTCGAGTTCAATATATCTTTTAATTTAGCCGTAGCGGTGCCGATATAAGTATCATTAATGCCGTAGTATATGCGAAGAACGTCTTTAATCAAAGTTGCGCCATTGCAGAAAATGACTTTTGGTTGTTTGGTTTTTTTAAAATTTTTAGAGGAAGTGCGTTTTATAGGCACAATATCAATAGCACCCGGTAATTTATCGGCTTCAATTGGAGAAAAGATTGGATTTTTTGAACGATATATAATTTTTTTTGGTTCATTTAAATCTAATAGAAGATAGCCAAGTCGGTAAGTGAATTTTTTGTCTATGCCATGGTATAGCACTAGCCAACCTTCTTTGACTTTTATTGGTGGAGGACCCATTTCTACATAGTTGTTGTCAAAATACCTTCCTTTTCTCGGAGCGATAAAAGGTTTGTTGTCTGCCTGCCATTTTTTTCCATCTTTTGATTTAGCAAACCATATGCGGTATTCTCCGAAAAGCATAGTGTATTTATTTTTAATTTTTTCCGGGAATAGACCACCTGATTTTGACCATTCGTTTGGTTGGGTGATCACCATTGATCGTCCGCTATTCCATTTAGCAAAAACACCGCCGGCTTTTTCGAACCGCCAATCGGAGAATGCTCGTCCGACTCTTTGCCATTTAATTAAATCTTTTGATTTAGCTATGTTAAGTCGAGGAGTTATACCATCATAAGCTGCGAAGGCCATGTAAAATTTATCATCAAGTCTTGTGACACGAGGATCTTCCAGACCCTTTGTTTCTAGTCCGCCCTTTGGCAAAAGTATTGGTTTCGAAAAACGTTTAAAGTTTATGCCATTATCAGATACCGCATAACCAATGCTTGATTTACAGTTTTTGCCGAGATTAACCGCACGATAAAACAAATGGTATTTTTTATTGTGAAAAATGGCGCCACAGTTATATACTTTTGCTCCCTCCCAATTGTGTTTTTTGTTGGGTTTGAAAATTGGATTGTTTTTAGAGGCGATAAATTGCATGCTTTCATTTTAGCAATTTTTAGGTTAAAATTAAAGTAATGATGTTAAATAAATTATATGCTAATAATTTACGCCCACCCCAATAAAAACGGCCATTGCGGCTATATTTTGCAACAAGTGCAAAAAGAATTGGAAAACAAAAAAATAAGTTTTCAGATTTTAGATTTGTACCAGGAAAATTACAACCCAGTTTTAAAACCAGAAGAACATTATACTTCTGGGCATAAAAATATTAGCGAAGACACTATCCGTTATCAAAAAATGTTGGTGAAAAATGATAAATTTATTATTATCTATCCAACCTGGTGGAATGGTGTGCCAGCAATTTTAAAAGGTTTTTTTGACAGGACTTTAACGAGCGGTTTCGCCTATCGTTATATTAATGGCATTCCCCGAGGATTATTGAAAGGTAGAGCATTAGTATTTACGACTACCGGCGCTCCAGAGATTATAGAAAGAATTGTCTTAGGTTCAAGAAGCTTAAAGATGGTTACCAGCGATACACTAAGATTCTGTGGAATAAAAGCACGATGCATTATAATCGGTAGAGCGCTAAGATTAACAGACGAGACAAAGAAAAAAATAGAGTCTAAAGTAACTAGCGCTTTAAACTATGTAATATAAACATGCCTAAAATTTAAGATACAAAAACTGCTAGTTTTGCGCCAGCAGTTTTGTTATATTTAAGCTTTTTATCGTCTGAATCTTCTGTCGTGGCCGCCGTTTCGGTCGTGCCTGTCGCGAAAACCGCCGTCCTTTTGGGCGAACCGTCTTTGTCCGCCGAAGTCATTCCCGTTCGACTTGCCTTTTTCATCTTTCCAAAGCCCTTCATTCTCAGCTAGTCCTTTCATAGTTAAGTTAACGCGGCCCTGATCGTCAATTTCCTTTATTTTTACTGTTACTTCATCACCGATATTAACGAAGTCACCCGGTTTGCCGACTCGATAAGGCGCGAGCTCACTAACATGAACCATGCCGTCTCGGCCAGGCGCAATTTCCACGAAGGCTCCGAAATCCAGAAGACGGACAACTTTGCCCTTAAAAATTTCGCCAGGCATATATTCGCGAACAATGTTGTTAACTTTTTCTACCGCCGCTTCACACATATCTTTATCAACGCCGCAGACAACCACCGTGCCGTCTTGTTCAATATCAATAGTGACACCAGTTTCCTCAATGATTTTGTTAATTACTTTGCCACCAGAGCCAATAACGTCGCGAATCTTTTCTGGGTTAATGGTGAATTTGATAATGCGTGGAGCATAAGGTGATAAATCTTCTCTAGACTTATCTATGGCTTTGTTCATAACGCCCAGAATTTGCATTCTGGCTTTTTGTCCTCTTTCTAAAGCAGTTTTTACAATTTCGTCAGTTAAGCCATCGGTTTTTGTATCTAGCTGAATAGCAGTAATGCCTTCGTCGGTGCCAGTGATTTTAAAATCCATACCGCCTTCACCATCTTCTAAATCCTGGATATCGGTTAAAACTTCCCATTGGCTCATGTCCTTGTTTGAGGCTAAGCCGATTGCGATACCAGCTACGGCTTTTTTAATCGGCACACCAGCGTCCATAAGCGCTAAACTAGAGGCGCAAGTTGAGCCCATTGAAGATGAGCCATTTGAGCCCAAGGTCTCGCTGACAACGCGGATAGTATAAGGAAAGTCTTCTTTACTCGGGATTAACGGCATCAAAGCTTTTTCAGCTAAAGCGCCGTGGCCAATTTCGCGTCGGCCAGGCCCTGACATTCTACCGGTTTCGCCAACCGAGAATGGCGGAAAATTATAGTGATGCATAAAGCGTTTTGAACCAACGCCTTCAATGCCTTCTAAAGATTGAGCTAGCCCAGGGCCGGCTAAAGTGACAATGGACATAATTTGCGTTTCACCGCGCATGAACAAACCAGAACCATGATTGCGTGGTAAAATTTCTACTTCGGCTGACAGATTTCTAATCTCGTCTATTTTTCTACCATCAACTCGGCGCTTGTTCTCCAAAACTTGTTTTGTGATTTCCGCTTCAACGGCTGTCTCGACTGTAACTTCGATCGTATGTCCGCGTTGTTCGCGGCCGATTCCTTGTTCTTGTAAATAAGCATCTAACCTTTCTTTAATGGCAGCTACCGCAGCTTTACGTTCGCCTTTGGTATAATATTCTTTATCAAAAAGAATGTCGTATATATTTTTTTCCAGCCACTCGTTAGCTAATTTAATATTTTTTTCTTTTTCTTCTTTAGCTTTAAGCTCGTCCTCGCTATAAACTTTGGTTTTTTTCTCTTTAAGCTTTACTTCAACTTTAGCTTTCATTTCTTCAATAAGCTTAATGGCTGGTTGCATGGCTTTTTGTCCAGCCATAATCGCTTTATACATTTCGTCTTCTTTAATTTCGTTAGCGCCAGCCTCAATCATAATAACTTTTTTAGCTGTGCCAGCGACAATTAAATCTAGGTCGCTAACCTCTCGTTCTTTGTAAGTCGGATTAAAGACTAATTCATTATTAACGCGGCCAACGCGGATGCCACCAATCGGACCATGCCACTTTACCCCAGCAATGGCGAGCGCTGCTGAAGCAGCAACCAGCGAAACAATATCATGATCATTTTCATGATCAGCGGATAAAACCGTAATAATAACTTGGACTTCGTTGCGCGATTCTTGTTCGAATAAAGGGCGAATTGAACGATCAATCATACGACCAGTTAAAATCGCATCATCGGTTGGACGGCCTTCACGTTTAATCCAGCGCGAACCTTTAATTAAACCTGCGGCATAAAGACGCTCTTCAAAATCTACCATCAATGGAAAAAAATCAATATTTTCACGTTCGTCTTTGGCTTCGACGACCGTAGCTAAAACAACTGTATCGCCGTATTGTACAGTGACAGCTGAATCGGCCTGTCTGGCTAATTTGCCAGTTTTAAAAGTGAGTGTTCGGCCAAGCCACTCGGTACTAAATACCAATTCTTTGTTCATATTTTTGTTACTGAACAAAAATGAATCTAAAATCATACTTTGTTCTTTGTTTACTTGACCGACAAGCTAGAGAACTATGAGTTTGCCTCACAGTGCTTTGTGTTTGCGGGCCAAGCTATTAATTATTTAATTAAAAGGGCGGGTTAAGCCGCCCTTTATTTATCTTAATAAATATTTTTTGTTGTCACTAAGATTGATAAAATCGTCTGCTGCTTCAATTAACTTTGAAGAAGTCGTTTGGCGGAAAGCAGCCACTTCGACTAGACAACCTTTGGTATTCTGCAAATAGTTGACTAGGGGTAAAAAATCGCCATCACCTGTTACTAAGACTATGGCGTCTAATTTGTCCGCTAGTTTAATAGCGTCAACAGTGATACCGACATCCCAATCTGCTTTTTTTGCGCCACCGGCAAAAATTTGCAAATCTTTTATATTGACTTCAAATCCTTGCTGATGCAGAGCTTCAAAAAAGTTCTGCTCTTCGCCACCTTCGGTCTTTACAACATAGGCAGTGGCACGGATTAGTTTTCTACCCGCCACTACTTGCTTTAATATCTCACCGAAATTAACTCTTCTTTTGTATAAATTTTTAGCAGAGTGGTACATATTAGCCACATCGACTAATACGCCTACTCGTTGTTCTTTGTGTTTTGTCATGTAATAAGTTTGTAAAGTTATAAAGTTGAAAGTTATAAAGCGCTGTATAAAAAATTTTTTATAACTTTATAAACTTTACGAACTTTCTGCTTCGTTTTTATTCTTCCTCTTCTTTTTCAGCCGCTTCTTCCGTGTTTTCCTCCTCTTCTTCAGCAACGCCCAAATGACGTTTATCTAATTCTTCTTCTTTGCGAATTCTCTCTTCTTCGTCATCAATCATTTTTTTGGCAATTTTTAATTTTAGTTTTTTAGCCAATTCCATGAAAGACTCTTCATTTTCCTTTTGTAGATACTTCAATAATCTGCGTCGTTCGCCAACTTTTTTTAGAAGACCGCGACGTGAAGAATGATCGTGTTTGTGCTGTTTGAGGTGATCGGATAATAATCTGATTTCTTCAGTCAAGATAGCGATCTGCACCTGCGTTGAGCCAGTGTCATTGTCATGCACTTTAAATTTGCTGATAATTTTTTGCTTGTTTTTTTTGTCTAGCATCTTTTTCTTTTCCCTAACCGAGAATTGGACGACAACACCAGTTCCAAGATAGGGTACATTAATTATTTATTTAATTTATTACTAGCTAATAATAGCAGAAAAGCTTTTAAAAAGCAAGCGTTCTACAGCAAACAAAGAAAAAGTGCTAAACCTAGGTATTTATTTGACAAGAGACCTAATTTTTGTTAATATACAATTGTTGCCAGATAAAAGGCAACTTTCTTTTATATTATGGTAATGCGCCCGTAGTTTCCTCCTTCGCTAAAGCTTCGGAGGACAAGCAATATAAAAAAGTTTGCGTGATAATATGCTTGCCCTACGAAATTTTAATGAAGTAGGGCGCCCGTAGTTCAATGGATAGAACACCAGCCTTCTAAGCTGGTTATGAGGGTTCGATTCCCCCCGGGCGTACAATAAGATATAATAAAATTAGGAGGTTTAATTAACTAGTTTATTAAATCTATGTGGGTTTCATTCACAATTATGACGATTATCGAAATATTCCTTATCGTCTTTGCGCTCTTTTTTGTTGTCCAATTTTTTAATATCTTATTTCGTGGTTTTGCTCCTTACGTCTCAACTAGATCAGAGGTAATTAATAAAATAGTTAACGAGCTTGATGTCAAAGAAGGCGCGACTGTTTACGAACTAGGCTGCGGCAAGGCAGGCTTTTTGAAAGCCATTGAAGAAAAATTTCCGAAAGCGAAATTGATTGGCATTGAATATTCTTTTTGGCCTTATTTTGTCGCTAAATTACAACTGAGCTTGACTGAGAGTAAAATTAAAATTATTAAAAAGAATATTTTTAAAGTTAATTTGAGCGATGCGAACGAAATTTATTGTTATCTTAACAGAAGAACTATGGAGAGAATAGAAAAAAAATTTGAGGATGAATGTAAAATAGGCACAGAGATTATTAGCTATCAATTTCCTTTACCGACCAAGCAACCAGCGAAAATAATTGAAGTTAATAAAAATCATAAAGTATATTTTTATAATTTATAGATAAAAATAAATAATGGTGGCTATAGTTTCCCGCAATTCAGCGGGACAAGCAGCAGTTAATTTTTTATAAAAAAGGTATTAAGGTGGTGGCCATAGTTCAATGGTAGAACACTGGGTTGTGGTCCCAGACACGAGGGTTCAATTCCCTCTGGCCACCCCCTTGATACTTTTTTATTTTATTAAAGTGAACCGGTCTTTATCCTGTCGGATGACAGGACGATCCCCAGTAGCCACCCTGAAAGAGGATGGCGCCACTAAGAGGCGCTATTTATTTTTGTATTAATGCCACTTGCTTTAAGAGAAAATGAGAAAATGGTACAATACAATTGTAAATATATAATAAAAATATGAACAAGATAAAAGTAGAGAATTGCAGTTATACTGCTTTTTCGTGGTTTGCCGCTTGGCTATTTACAATCGGCTTTTTGCACCTTTCGTTCTGGAAAGGCGTTTTGGCGATTTTGCTTTGGCCATACTATATCGGCATTTTTGTAAGCGGATTATTAAGATAGGTTTATATAGTAGCAGATCAAAACAGGTTTTTTCTGATTTTTAGTTTGTTACATGGCTAGTCTGGCATGAATATAATTTTTAAAGAAGGGGCAAAAGAATAAAACTGATTATGTTTAGCATCTATTCATTTTTTACCGCTAATATTAGCGGATTTTTTATTTTCTTAAATTACTATTGACAAATGTGTTAGAATAATATAACATAAAGATAGATATATTTAACATTTAATCTCAAAAACATGACCTTAAAACAATACCAAAGAATAAAATTAGCCCTTACTTTTGTCTTAGCATTTGTATTTAGCCAGGCGATCGTTCTGAAAAGTTTTATTCCACCAATTATTTTGCTGCTTGCTTCTTTGCTACTTTTAATAATGCTACGTCGTCGAGTTACCGAAATTATTGCTGACGAACGGGATTATTTGACCGGCGGAAAATCCGCGCTTCTAGCTATACAAATTTATTCCTGGATAGCCGTCATTGGTATGTTTATTCTTTATGCTTTTCGAGACAGAAATCCTGCTTATGAACCGATCGCCGTTACTTTAGCATTTTCCACTTGTCTCTTAATGCTTCTTTACGGCGTGATTTTTCGTTATTATAATAAAATTAGTTTGACGGATAAAAAATTAGTATATATTGTTTTTGTCTTGATTCTGTTTTTAGTTTTAGCAATCGCCAGCATCAGATTGTTTTCGGGTGAAGATGACTGGATCTGCCAAAACGGTGAATGGGTTGGACGCGGACGCCCAGACTTTCCCGCGCCAACCGTGCCTTGCGAATAAATACTATGACTAACAAAATAAAAGAATTAAGAGCTAAACATAATTTAACTCAGGAAGAATTGGCCAATAGAGTTGGTGTTCGTCGTGAAACGATTGTTTTTTTAGAACAGGGAAAATACAATCCGTCACTTAAGCTAGCGTACGATATTGCCAGGGCTTTAGAAGTCAAGATTGATGATTTATTTATTTTTGATTAGACAAAATTATGAAACAAGAATCGTCTAAAATTAAAATTGACACCTTGATTATTTCCGATTCTCATTTGGGAGACAGCACTACTCGTTGTCGCAAATTATTAGGCGTTATTAGAAAGTACGAATTCAGGAGGCTAATTTTAAATGGTGATATTGTTAACGGTTTGCACTTTCAAAGATTTAATTCAGAGCATTGGGATATTTTGTCGGAATTTAGGAAATTATCAAAACAATCGGAAGTAATTTGGGTGCACGGCAATCATGACGCAGCTGCGAACATTCTTTCCCGTTTGCTGGGCGTTAAGGTGGTTAATAAATATATCTGGGAAGAAAATGGAAAAAAATTTTTAGCAATCCATGGCCATCAGTTTGACCGTTTTTTGCACAACAATATGATTATTAGCTATGTTGCCTTTGTTACTTACCGTTTTTTAAAAAGAGTTGATAAAACTGAATTTTTAGTTAATTTGATTAGAAATCGCAGTAAGACATGGCGAAGAAATTCTTTGGATGTGGCAAGAGGAGCCTTGCGTTTAGCGCAAATGTTAAATTGCGATTATGTTTTTTGCGGTCATACCCATCAATTTTACCAGTCAAAAAAGCGGGGGACGGAATATTTTAATTCGGGCTGCTGGGTAGAGAGTCCTTGCGGATATATAACCATCACTGCGAATAAAGTTGTTGTTAATCAGCTTGATTAAGACAAAGCTCAAAATAAACAAAAACACCCCGATTACTCGAGGTGCTTTTGTTTATGGCAAATGCTTTACACAATGAATAATGAAAGATTAATCGCTGTGTAAGCAGTTAGCACTATGGCCGATATTGCTAAATAAGCAAAATCTTCGCCAAAGGCCTGCTTGATGGGAGTAACTTCTTGAGTTACCTCCAGATTTGTTTGTTCCATTTTGTTTTTGTTTTTATATTTATAATAATCAATAGATTATTATATTTTAAGTATAGCACACTCTAGACTAAAAGTCAATGTTGAAAACTTTTTATCACTATCTTTTTGTTGGAAGATGAACCGTAAAAAGAGAACCTCGGTTTAATTCGCTCTCTACTGTAACTTTGCCACCGTGCGCCTCAACGGCCCATTTGACGATTGAAAGGCCGAGACCAGTGCCGCCTTCATTGCGCGACCGAGCTTTATCGACCCGATAGAACCTTTCAAAAATATAGGGCAGATCTTTTTCCGGGATGCCGATACCGTTGTCTTTAACATTTATGCGCGCCCCTTCATTATCTTTGTCCGTCCAGATTTCGATTAATCCGTTTCTATTTGTGTATTTAATGGCATTACGCACTAAATTGAGCAATACCTTTTCTAGTTTTGATTCGTCGCCATAAATGACAATCGGTTTTTCTAATTCTCTAACTTCAATGGTAATATTTTTTTTCTTAGCCAAAACGCGCAACGACTGTTCCACTGATGAGGTTAAGACTCCTAATTCAATTTTTTCGTATTTTAATTTTTCTGTGTTAGTGTCAGCGTTGGTTAGCATAGTTAAATTTGTCAGTATGCTGGTCATTTGTTCTACTTCTTTGCGGATCAGTTTGTAAATTTCCGGAATTCGTCGCCCCATTTTTTGCAATTCTTGCATAGCCAGATCAAGATTTCCCTGGATAACGGTCAAGGGCGTTCGCAGCTCGTGTGAGGCATCGGAAATAAATTTTTGTTTTAGCTCTAATATTTTGCCAAGCTCTTCATTAATCATAGCTAGTTGCTCGGTGCGTTTTTTTACTTTTTCCTCCAAATGGCGGTTTAGCTCTTTTAGTTTTTCTTTGGCTACAACGGCGTCAGTATTATCAATCGCCATTGAAATCGCCCCCTCAACCTCCTGATCTTTATTTAAAAGTGGTACGGCTACTATATCAAAGTGTTTTTCTTTTTTTTCTGTATTTGACCAATAAGCTAAATCGTCGTAGTGGAAAGGGCTGCCTTTGGCTAATAATTTTTTATATAAATTTTTGAGAATTTCATTTTTTGATATTTCTTCAGTCGCTAGCAGGTTGTCCGTGAATAAATTTTCTTTTGACAGATTGAGAATTTTTTTAGCGTAGCTATTAGCGGTTATTATTTGGCCGTCTCTATTCAGCACAACTATGCTGATGGGAGAAGTGTCTAGGATTCTCCGATTAAGTTCATCCAGCTCTTTGCACTTTTCTTCGGCTATTTTTTCGGCAGTTATATCATTAAAGCTGAGCAACAATTCGTAATTAGTATTAGTTGGCGTAATTGCCAGCTCGACGAATTTATTTCCCCCGTTTTTAGAGACTATTTTTGTTTCTATTAAATCGCGGTTGCCGTTTTCTATCAGCTGCTCAATTTTTTTCTTTTCTTCATGGGTGAACAAGTTTAAATAGTTAATTTGTTGAAATTCATCGCGAGTATAGCCGGCTAGTTGGGAAATTTTATTATTAGTCTCAACAAAGAACTTTCTTTTTTTATTAAAAATAATCAAGCCGTTATAAGAATTGTCAAATAAATCCCAATATCTTTCTTCAGATTTTTTTATTTCTTGATAAAGTATGATGTTGGCTATGCTTTTGGCCAGGCTTTTTGTAAAATTATTAATAATTGTTAAATGAGCTTCGTTAAGGGCGGGAGAAAATAACTCAATAGCGCCTATAGCTTCGCCCCGCAAAACAAGAGGAGCGACTATAGAATTAAAATCTTTTTTTCCCAGGTTGCTTTTGTATTGCGGATAACGATGCAGTAAATCTTTTGATCTGTTTTTGTAAAAAAAAGGATAGCTGTTGTTAAAAGCCATTTGATAAAATCGTAAAGGTGACAGCGGCATTTCTCTGTCGATTAATTCATTTTCAATTATGTTAGCCATCAGACCGTCGTCTTCAGCGCTCGGACAATAATTTTTTATAAAAATAGACTTTTTTCTTTGGTCGTAAATCGCTATTAGAGAAGGAATATTTATTGCTGTTAGCCCTTGGCAGATGTTTTTGTAAATGTCAGCAATATTAAAATTTCCCTTAGCTAGTTCAATTTTATCTAAAATTTTGTCTAAGGTCTTATTTAAGCTTCTGGTAAAGCTGATTTCTGCTTGCTTTTGTTTTAGAGAATGTAAAACATCCATTTTATTTTTTGTTATTTAGGTGGTTATTGGCGCTTTTGTCTTGGATTTTATAGCCAACATCACGAACTGTGTGGATAAGCTTTCGGTTAAAACCGGAATCAATTTTCCGGCGGAGATAACTTATATAAACATCAATAACATTAGAGTCATCTTTAAAATTGTAGCCCCAAATATGTTCGCCAATCATGGTGCGCGTGCAGACATGACCCGGCCGGCGCATCATATAGTCAAGCAAACGATATTCTTTACTGGATAGCTGGACTTCCTTGCCGTTGCGGAAGACTTCGTGAGTAGCAGGGTCTAAAATTAAATCGCCAACTTGTAATTTAGTGGTATTAACAGTTTTTTCTCGGCGAAGCAGGGCGCGGATGCGAGCCACCAGCTCTCCAAAAGCGAACGGTTTAACTAAATAATCGTCAGCGCCGGCATCCAATCCTTTTATGCGGTCATCGATCGTGTCTTTAGCGGTCAGCATAATAATTGGTGTTTCTACTTTATCCTCGCGCAATTTGCGGCAAACTTCCACCCCATCAATTTTTGGCAGAAGAATGTCTAAAATTATTAGGTCATAATTATTTATTTCGGCCTTGTCTAAAGCCTCTTGGCCGTCGTAAGCGACATCCACTGTATAGTGCTCCATTTCTAAGCCCTTTTTTATAAAACGGGTAATTTTTACCTCGTCTTCAACAACTAAAATAGTCATATGTTTAGTTTAAAATTATTAATAATTGTTCATTTATAATATATTATAGAAAGATTAAATACAAGTTAAAGAATTTAAGACAATATCTTCCTCTGTTTTTTATTAGAGCATTATTAAGTTGTTCGGCCAGAAGTACTGTTTTGAAAATTTGTAAATTGTAGACCCGAAAATTTTAATTGAGATTTAAGCTAATCTTGAAAATATAAAATCTCTCTGCTATTATATCCTTATATTTTTAATCATGATTTATGTCTTTATCAATTGGAATAGTGGGTTTGCCAAACGTCGGCAAGTCAACTTTATTTAATGCCCTAACCAAGAAAAAAGTAGATGCGGCTAATTATCCTTTTTGTACCATCGATCCTAACGTTGGTGTGGTAAAGGTGCCGGACGAGCGCTTAGAAAAAATAGCCGCGATTTCCAAGCCGGCTAAAATTATTCCGACTACGATTGAATTTGTCGATATTGCCGGCCTAGTTAAAGATGCCCATAAAGGCGAAGGTTTGGGCAATCAGTTCTTAGCCAACATCCGCGAGTGCGATGCGATTTGCGAAGTGGTTAGAGATTTTGAGGATAGTAATATTATTCACGTTGACGGTAAAATTGATCCTGAGAGCGATAAAGAGACAATCAGTATGGAATTGATTTTTGCTGACCTGCAGACGGTTAATAAAAGACTAGAAAAAGCCAGTCGAGATGCGAAGGGACACGACAAAGATGTTCTAAAGCAAAAAGAGTTATTAGAAAAAATAAAAGTTAATTTAGACTCCGGCCGACCAGCCAGGGACTTAGAACTTAATGATGAAGAGAAAATAATAATGAAAAACTTGTGCTTATTAACGGCTAAGCCTTTGCTATACGTTGTTAACGTAAAAGATGCGAATAAAATATCCAAAAGGAATTGGGACGGAGAAGTATTGTATTTAAATATTAAGCAAGAAGAGGAGATTGCTAATTTAGCTGAAGATGAGCAAGCAGAATTTATAAAAGAATTAGGACTTGAGCAAAGTGGTTTGGACAAATTAATTCAAGCTGCTTATCGTCTCTTAGGTCTTATCACTTTTTTTACAACTGGTACTGACGAGACTAGAGCTTGGACAGTAAAAAACGGAACTAAGGCTCCGGAGGCGGCTGGCGTAATTCACACGGATTTTATAAAAGGTTTTGTTAGAGCTGAAGTGATGGATTGGCAGAAATTTATTGAAGCTGGCAGCGAAGCGGCAGCTCGTGAAAAAGGTTTGGTCAGAATTGAAGGTAAGGATTATATTGTGCAAGACGGGGATATCTGTCATTTTTTAATAAACAGATAAAATATTAGAATGTCATTCCCGCCTGCCCACCGGTAGGCAGGCGCAAGCGGGAATCAAGAAATTCTTAACAGTTTTTTGGATCCTCGACCAGGTCGGGGATGACAAGCTATTTTTTGAGCATTACTATCTCGCGCCAGACTTTTTGTCCAGGGCGACCGTAGATTATTGTATCGCGGCTAGTTAAAGCTAGTTGTCTTTTTATCTGAGCAGAGATTGGCGAAACAATTTTAAAGCCTTTGATATTTGGTGAGAGCTTAATGTCTTGCTTTTCGTTTTTGAAAATTGGCCAGATCATAATAATAACACCGGTTGTTTTCAGTATTTTTGAAAATTGTTGGATTGCCTCCGAGTAAAGTTTTTCCAGTTCAACTTTTATTTTTTGCGGGTCAACATTGCCTCGTTGTGGACCAAGATACGGCTCGGTAATTATCGCGTCGACTGAGTGAGCTTTAATTTTTTGCGCAATCGAACTAGCGCCAGATTGGAATATTCTTGATTTAATGTCTGCAATATTGTAGTTTTTGGCTATCCATTTTAAATTATTTTCTGTATCGGACACGGCTTTTGGTGAACTATCAGAACCAATTAAATTAGCATAGCTCATCAACATCGCTTCGGTTAAAATCGTGCCTGAGCCGCAGAAAGGATCATAGATAATTGCGGATTGTGGATTATCGATTGCGGATTTTGACAAATTGATCATGATTTGGGCGAGTTTTGGCGGTATCATACCAGAACGATCATCGCGAGATGGTCGACCGAAATCACGAAAAGATAATTCTTTAAAATGTTGGACAGCTAAAGTTTTTCCGATTAAAAATTGATTTTCATTTTCGATAATAATAATTTCGATACCTTTGGAAATTAATTTGTTTTGCTCAACGACTACGCTTGATAAAACTTTTTCCTTGCTCGTTACCCAGCGACTATTTACATTTTTTTCTCGCCAATAATTTTTTATGTTCATAGCCAGCCCATGCGGGTTAACATTTTTTTCTCCATAATACGAAATGCCAAAATTGTATTTGCCAGATTCTTTTTGAATAAGATTCGGTTGTAATTTTTTTTGTATGGCATCAAAGTTTAATTTTTTTTCCGAAAATAAAACTTCGCCGATTTTGATTGTCCCGCCCATACGCGTGATTAATTCGTCTGGTTCTATTTTTTGCTCAGTTTCTAAAATGGCAGTCTCTTTGCCTACTAGAATAATCTCTGTTCTAGGAAAAAGTGCGCAGATTTCTGCGGCTGATAGAGCTGGATTAGAACCAAGTATAAAAAAGTATTTCATAATTTTTGATAATCGTAATATTAATAATATAACTCTACCATAAGCTCAGAATTTTGTGTATTTTTAATAAAAAATAGGAGCTGCCGATAAGGGAGCAGCTCCATTTCCGAGCGTTAATATCTGTTAAATGATCATAGGCCCAGTACTTTTTTTTCTTCTGGGCTGAGCTTGTCTAGGGCACCCTTTCTGATTGCAAGCGTGGCCCTCTCATCGTTAAGAATCTCGATGGTCGGTCCAATCATAAAGCCGTTTGTACCATCCGTGAGAACTAGCGCCTTTTGCGTTTGGCAAAAGTTAGAATCTTTCTGCAGGTTTTTCCAAGCGATAGCGATGGAATCGTCTTGGAAAAAACCAAGCGTTGTTCTCTTGTGGCCATCCTCATCGACACGGAATACTTCCGTGTACTCTAGAACTGAAAATTCAGTTAAAGACGTTCCAACCAAATCTTTTAGATCCATACAATCATCCTTCTCGTGATTTCTTGTACAAATAATTACCATATAAATTTATTTATGTCAATTAGAGCATGTATATACTTGCATTTTTTTTGGCTTTATGTTACATTGCTTGTACAACTAAGCAACCTTTTCCAGATCCCACCTAGGCGGGACAAATTCCTACAACAGATAGGAATTAAAGGTATTCTTAATTAATCCCTAAGGTTAAAGAATATCTGGGGGTTTTTTTGGTTTAAATTATTAATTAAAGTTATATAAAGATTATGAGCAGAATTAAATCATCAGAAACGCCGCATTACGAGATGCTTTATATCGTTTCTAATCAATTTACCGAAGAGGAGGTAAAACCGATCAACGCCAAAATAAATAAGTTGATCGTTGATAACGGTGGCGCTATAACTTACAGCGAGGATTGGGGGAAAAAGAAAATGCATTACCCAATTAAAGGCTTTTCCTTCGGCTATTATTTTTTAATTGAGTTTGACGTAAACGGCGAGCAGTTAAAAAAAATAGATAAAAATTTGCGTATGTCCAGCGAAATTTTACGCCATCAAATTATAGCTAAAGTTAAAAAATCAGCCGAAGAGATTAAGCAGGAAAAAGAGCAAACGGAAAAGAAGATGGTTGAAAAGAAAATTGCCGAGGAAGAGGCTGAAGAAAAGAAAGAGGAAGAAGCTAAGAAGGAGGCTAAAAAAATGGATCTAAAAGACTTGGATGAAAAACTGGATAAGATTTTGGATACTGACGATCTTTTGTAAACAATTAATACTTAATTATTAACTCTAGATTGTTTCAGACTGTCATCTCGACTAAAAAAGAAAAATCCTTTAGATTTTTTAGAATCTTGTATAAGAGATTTTTCGCTACGCTCGAAATGGCAGAAAAATGTTTTTACATTTTTAAACAATCGCCAAAAACTATGAACTTAAACAAAGCCATGATTATCGGCAACATTACCCGCGACCCAGAAGTGCGTAATACGCCCATGGGATTGCCAGTCGCTACTTTTTCAGTTGCCACTAATATGATCTGGAAAGATCAATCAGGTCGAAGACAGGAAAAAGTTGAATATCACAATGTTGTCGCTTGGAGAAAATTGGCTGAAATTTGCGGCCAATATTTGCGCAAGGGTTCAAAAGTCTATGTTGAAGGCAGAATTCAAACTAGAGATTGGACTGGCCAAGACGGCATTAAACGTTATCGCACCGAAATAATCGCCGAAAATTTGATTATGCTTGACCGAGCAGGCGCAACTGGCGGCTCTGCTTTTTCTGGAAATGCGCCAACGCCGAGTGAGCCAGTGAACGCGGGCGAACCAGTAATTGACATCGACGAAGGTCTGGTTGAAGAAGCTAACCCGAGCGAAGATGAAATTAAAGTGGAAAATATCCCTTTTTAATAAAAGAATAAACAGATATTATGAGCAATCAAATTAAAAAAGAAAAGAGTTGTTGTTTTTGCGTCAATAACATAAAGGAAATTGACTACAAAGATATTCGCACTTTGCAGCGCTATATTAACGTCTATAAAAAAATATTGCCGCGCAAGCGCACTGGCCTTTGTTCTTGGCATCAAAGAAAATTAGCAGTCGCCATCAAACGCGCCCGCATTATGGCGCTTTTGCCTTTTACCGGTAATAAATAAAGTAGATTTTTATGTTAAGTCTTAACGAAATAAAACTGGGCAAGCTAATCCAGATTGCCGGCGAACCCTACGTTGTTATTAGAGCCGATCATCATAAGATGGGACGCGGCGGAGCGGTTTTAAAAACAAAGCTTCGTAATTTGATTAACAGCAATGTTTTAGAAAAAACTTTTCAAGGCAACGATAAGGCCGAAGAAGCGGAGACTGAAAAGCGCAAAGCTAACTTTATGTATAAAGATGAAGCAGCCGCTTTTTTTATGGACAATGAATCTTACGAGCAGTTTGATTTGCCTTTATCAGATATTGGCGAGAAACAAAAATTTTTAAAAGACGGAACTGACGTTGACGTTTTGTATTTTAAAGATAAGCCAGTAGCTTTAGACTTGCCGGTTAAAATGAAATTTAAAGTTATTAGCGCCCCTCCGGGCGTTAGAGGCAATTCGGCCGGCAGCGTTACTAAACAGGTTGAGCTAGAGACAGGAGCTTTGATTGCCGCCCCTTTGTTTATTGATGAGGGGGAAATTATCGTTGTCAATACCGATACTGGCGAATATGTAGAACGGGCATAGCGATAGCAGCAAAATTATTTAAATAAAAAAGAGCTTCCTTGAGGGGGCTCTTTTTATAATTTTATTTTATATTATCATTTCTGCTCTTCCTGCTCTTTGGCGCGGACTTCAGACATTACCTTTTTTCTAATTTCTTTCATCATTTTTTTGTCAGCTTTTAAAAATCTTTTGGCATTTTCTCTGCCGACACCCAATTTAATGTCGCCGAAGGCGTAAGAGTTGCCAGATTTTTTTACGACTCCATACTCGACCCCAGTATCTAGCAAATCTCCGGACAACGAGATGCCTTCGTTATACATAATATCAAATTCGCAGGTGCGAAAAGGAGCCGCTACTTTATTTTTTACCACTTTGACTTTAACGCGATTGCCGATTATTTTGTCGCCCTGTTTAATTTGCGCCGATCTCCTGACCTCGATTCTTACTGAACAGTAGAATTTTAAAGCTGTGCCACCAGTGGTGGTTTCCGGATTGCCGAAAAAAACGCCTATTTTCATTCTGGTTTGATTAATAAAGACAACAACAGTTTTAGTCTTAGACGTAATACCAGTTAGCTTTCTTAGAGCTTGGCTCATAAGCCTGGCTTGCAGGCCCATGTGCTGATCGCCCATGTCGCCTTCAATTTCTTTTTGTGGCACCAAAGCGGCAACAGAGTCAACAACGATAACATCAACGGCGTTAGAACGAACAAGCGTCTCGACTATTTCTAGGGCTTGCTCGCCGGTGTCTGGTTGCGAGATCAACATTTCTTTGACGTTAACTCCAATTTTGCCGGCATAGTCCGGATCAAGAGCGTGTTCAGCGTCAACAAAAGCGGCGATACCGCCAGCTTTTTGTACTTCAGCTACAATATGCTGAGCCAGAGTTGTTTTACCCGAAGCTTCCGGACCAAAAATTTCAATTATTCTGCCTCTTGGCACGCCGCCGACTCCTAGGGCGATATCTAAAGAAAGGCAACCGGTTGGTACGACGTCAACATCGGATTTTCTGGCTTCACCAAACCTCATTATTGCGCCATCGCCAAAGCGGCTTTTTATTTGATTTATGGCCTCTTCGGCGGCCTTATTTTTTAGACTCTCTTCTTTAGATAGGTTCTTTGTTTCTTCGGCCATATGCATAGTAGTTAAAAATAAAAAGGAGTATATTCATCCTCCTCGTATAGGTACTGTATCTTATTTTTCAAAAAAAAGCAACTTACGGTTTTTGTTCGCTTTCTACGTATATTTTTCTGATAATTTCGTTTTTTTGACTATATTTTTTTTGAGCTACTACGACAATAGTATTAAGTCCATCTTTTAAATTTATTTCTTTAGAAAAGCTTCCTTCAGCATTCATTAGAATCAACTCATCATTTATTTTTATTTGCGCTTCGGTATCAGAATGACCAAAAAATTTTATCAGATTGTTGTGTACCACCAGGTCAGCCGATGGCTCTGTCAGACTAAGATAAGGAGGGGCTATTATTTTTTTAATATATATGCCCAAATAAAAAAGACAGACTATCGTTACAATAAAGACAGAAATAATTTTGACAATTTTGGGGAGATTGATTATGTTGATGCGGCTGGGGATTCTAGCGGAAAAAAATTTTTGTTTTTTATTTATATATTTTTCGCCAGCCTCTTCAATATATAATTCCAGTATAGCGTCGACATCAATGCCTAAAAAAATAGCGTATTCTTTTAAAAAATTTTTACTGTAAATTCCGGGTGGTAATTTACTGAATTCGCCAGCCTCCATCGCTTCTAGATATTTTTGGCTAATGCCGGTTTTTTCTGATGCTTTTTTAAAGCTAATATTTTGCCTGATTCGCGCTTGCTTTAATTCCTGAGCTATTAATTCCTGGTTATGGATAATCTTGTTTTTAACAAAGGTGATCATGATTATTGCTAAAACCAACCGGTCCTCATCGGATTATTAGCTATGCCGAAAATATTTTTCATAATAAAGTAGACGATGGTGTAGCTGCCGAAGACAATGATCAAGCCGACAACCGCCCCAGTGATAATTTGACGGGCTTTGTTTACTCTCTCGCTCGATCCAGCTGATATTAAAAACATGAAGCCACCATAAATAAATGCTAATAAGGCCAGCGACCCCGATATTGCCCAGATGAATTTAGCCACTCTAGTTGCTAGAACGATAAAATCATTTATTTGGTAATCCCCCTTCTCATAACCTTTATCTGAAGTATCGACAATTGGCGCCTGGGCATTGGTTATACCAATCATCCCTATGAATAATAAAATAAAGGAGACAAATACGAGTAATATTATTTTTTTTCTAAACAGTTTTGACATAAAATTAGAATTATTAATTTTGTTTTTCAATTTGAGTTATTTTTTTGGTAGCTCTGTTAACAGCTTCGTCGTACGATATTTTACCCGCAACAACGCTGTCGATCATTTCTTTTATGAATGTTTCTGTCGCATTGGGATCTTTTCCCTCATACCAGCTTTTAGCTGTTAAAAGTTGGTCGGCGAAGACGCTTAATTCTTCATTTTCCTTTTGAGAATTTACCAAAGAGCGCAGAGCGGTTGGTCTTTTCGTTTTTTCCAAGTAATTTTTTACTTGGTTTTCGTCGCTGATAAATTGGATAAAATTCCAGGCTACGGCTTGCTTTTGCTTGGCGTAAGCTGAACCCTTTTGCAAATTGTCGGGGTTAGTTAATATCTTTTTAGATACAGAATAAAGCCAATAATTAGCAAAATTAACTGTCGGATTATCTTTTATTTGAGGGAAGTTGCTGATTGCAAAATTTATTTTTGGCCCGTTAGCTTTTATAGTCGGGATCATATAAGAATAGCCAAAAAGCATCGCTAATTTGCCTTGCGCAAAAAGATCGGGCGAATTGGGCATTTGTTCGTTCCAACAGTAAACTTCTTTGGCTGGATTGGCGAAATCAGTATAAAAGCGCAAAGCTTCAGTGCCGGGCGCGAAATCTTTTTTAGTGCTGTTGGGCGCTTCATTAAATCTGGCGATGCCGTCGCGCATCATTGCGGAGCCGCTTTGCATCATTAAGACGGACAAAATATCAGTAGATCTTTCAATATTACTACTGCCGCCCAGAGCTACGCCTGATTGGATTATTTGTCCTTTATTGTCTTGTTTTGTTAATTTTTTTGTATATTGTTGAAAGTCGTTATCCCAATATGTCGGTGGCGATGTTATGCCGGCATTATTGAATAAGTCTTTATTGTAAAACATCGCCAAGGTGTCAACTGATAACGGCAGGCCATAAATTTTTTCAGCCATTTTTCCCGAATCATCAATCTTATCTTTGGCCACAGCGTCATGATAAACGACGTCAATAAACCTTTTTTTTAATTCTGCGACGGTTAAGCTGTTCTTAGTTTCTTTTTGCTGTATAACTTCTTTTTTGAAGGTTCCGCTGACTACCGGTCTGGCCATAGTAATTTTTTCAGGCAAGGGCGTTATCAGGCCCTGCGAATGATATTTTTCTACCCAGCTGTTGTGAACGGCAAAAATGTCAGGACCGCGATCAGTTGCGAAAGCTTCAATTAAGGCTTTTTCGTATTCGTCATAGCGAAAACGTCGATATTGTACAGTGACGTAAGGATAGATTGCCTTGTAGGTTTCTATAAAAGTTTTAAAATCATCAGAAGTGTCCCAAACCCCCCAGACATTTAAAGTGACCGGTTGCATATAATTTAAAGTATCTTGATTTGTTCCCTTCATGATCGTGCAACCAGGCAGAAAAAGAGAAGTTAGCAAAATTATTACAAATATTTTTTTCTTAGCCATATTTTTAAGATTAATCTAGATTAATTTTAGCGGTCTTATTTAATTATACCAGGTTTGTTATATTTTTGCATTATTATTCAATTTTTGGTCGGTATTGTAAAGCTTCAGCCACATGTTTAGCGGATAATTGCTCAACCGCCTCTAGATCGGCTATGGTGCGCGCTAGCTTTAATATACGAAAATAGGCTCTGGCTGATAGATGAAGCTGTTCGACTGCGTTTTTTAGTATTTGCTGAGAGCTACTGTCGATTTGACAAAAATTTTTAGCAGCCTCTGAATTCATTTCCGAATTGGTAATAAAGTTTGCGCTTTTAAATCTTTGTCTTTGTATTTCTCTGGCTTGTTCAATTCTTGATTTTATAGCTATTGAATTTTCACCTGGAGCAACAGAAGATAGTTTCTCAAAATCAAGGCGCGGCACCTCAATATGTAAATCAATACGATCAAGAATGGGGCCTGATATTTTTTTCCGATAGTTTATTATTTGAGAAGGCGAACAAATACATTTTTTACCCGTGTCACCGTAAAAGCCGCAAGGGCAAGGATTCATGGCGGCTACCATCATAAATTTTGCTGGGAAAGTTAAATTGCCGGCAGCTCGACTGACGTTTATAACCCCATCTTCTAAGGGTTGGCGTAAATTTTCTAAGACTTGGCGGGGAAATTCAGCAAATTCGTCTAAGAATAAAACGCCGCGATGGGCGAGAGATATTTCCCCTGGCCTTGGCCAGGCACCGCCGCCAACCAACGCGACCCCAGAGGCGGTGTGGTGCGGCGAACGAAAGGGACGAGAAGTTATTAATGCATCGCCAGATGGCAATAATCCGGCCACACTGTATAATTTCGTTATTTCCAAGGCTTCATTTAGGGTTAAGTTCGGCAGAATTGACGGCATTGTTCTAGCGATTAAAGTTTTTCCAGAGCCAGGAGGCCCGCTCATTAGCATATTGTGGGCGCCAGCGGCGGCAATTTCCATAGCGCGTTTTACGTGCTCTTGGCCGCGAATGTGGGCCATATCAAAAATAATTTTATTATTAGAAAAATCAAAGTTAGATTCCGGCGTTTCCGAAATATTATTTTGTCCTTCAAGGTGTTCAACAAGTTCTTTTAGATTTTTGACAGGAATAACTGCCAATTCTTTTACCAGCTTTGCCTCTTGGGCGTTGGCGGGTGGAACAAAAAGGGTGTTAATTCCTTTATGTTTGGCGTGAACGGCTATCGACAAAACGCCATTAACCGAGCGCAGGTCGCCATTTAGAGCCAATTCCCCTAAAAATATAATTTTATCTAGAGGCTGCACGGTAATAATTTTATTAGTAGCCACCAAGACGCTGACGGCAATTGCCAGATCGTAGCTAGGCCCGTGTTTTTTTAAATCAGCTGGTGCTAAATTGACAGTAACTTTTCTTTTTGGGAAATCAAAGCCAGAATTTTTAACAGCACTGCGGACTCGCTCGCGTGATTCCTGGACAGCTGCATCTGGTAAACCGACAATCGCGATTAATCCCATGTCGCCGCCACCGACATCGGCCTCTACCTCAACTATTTCCGCCTCCAGACCGATAACTGCCGCTGATAATATTTTTGAAGACATATGTTAATGCATTATAATTTTTATTATACCATAGAGTTTTTATTTATTTTATATTTTTTTATTTCAGTAAAACATGCGAAGTTTTTTATTTTAAAATTATTAGATTAAATCATTAAACATTGTTTGAAAATTAGTAAATTGCAGGTTGCAAATTATCAACTTAAACTATGTCTCCAAATATGGTAGAATTATTTTAATAAGAGCTTAACAATAAAGTTTAATAATTTATGTATAATAATATGAAAAAAGTGTTGTTGCAAAGTTTAATTATCGCTTTAATTCCACTAGGTTTATTCTTTTGTTTGTATAAAATTGTATTAGCTGAGGATTTGTCGGCGCAGTTAAAAGGCCGAATCCTTTTGCAAGTTGAGTCGCATGGAGAGGCTTGGTATATCAACCCTGATAACGGGCAGAGGTACTATCTTGGCCGTCCGGCCGACGCCTTTAATTTGATGCGAACATTAGGGCTTGGTATTAGCAATGCCGACTTTGATAAATACAGTGGAGCGGCGCCAAAAAGATTGGCAGGAAAAATTTTATTAAAAGTGCAAGACAAAGGGCAGGCTTATTATGTAAATCCAGTTGATTTAAAATTTCACTATCTTGGCCGTCCGGCCGACGCCTTTGCAATTATGAAAATGTTAGGGCTAGGAATAAGCAACCAAAATTTGAATAAAATAGCTGTTCGATCGGGCTTTGGACAAACAAAGAGTCAGAGCCAAACGGAACAAGAAAATAGCAATCAAGACATCCAGAATGGATTATTGAACGGTAATGGTCAAAGCGACGGCGCTGGCGTAGTTATTGAAAATATTGCCACCTCGACGGAAGATGTGGCCACTTCTACAAATAAAAACGAAACGGGGGAAGTTGATTCTGAAACAGCAACCACCACCACTTGCTACTTTAAAGGAGAATATTTTCGCAATACGAATTTGATTGGCGACGCTAATTTAGTTGTTGAGAATGAAAAAATAAATTTTGACTGGGGAAAATCATTAGGACCGACTGGCTTAGGAAGAACCGATAATTTTTCTGCTCGTTGGACTGCCAGTTGCTATTTTGATGGCGCTACTTATGAATTTACGGCCACATTTGATGATGGCATGATCGTTTATTTAGACGACGAACCGATCATAACTTCTTGGCGAGATAATGTTCTGACAAAAACTATGGAAAAAGAAATGGTAATAACGGCGGGACAACATGACATTAGGGTTGAGTACTATAAGTTGGATAATTTCGGCGTCGCCAGGTTAAGTTGGGAAAATGTGCAATAAATTTTGACAAATTGTTAATGATAAAAAAGAAGGCCCTTTTGGCCTTCTTTTTAGTTATAGTAATTATTCGATTATAGTTCCTTTGAATTTTTTATTTTCCAAGCATTTTTTAAGGTTTTTTAGTTTTTTGCCATTTAAAATGACAACTTTTATTTTTAGATTTTCAGCTTGACGGGAGGCGATTGGATCGAAGGGCGTACTTAAACCCGGCCGCCATTTATCTCCGACTAATTTGCGAAATTCTTTCCAGCTGGTTTTGGTTATTTTTTTGGCATTTTTAAATTCGCGCGGGTCTTTGTCGTAAGCGTAGTCAATGTTTGACAAGTTAATCAAATTTTTAATTTTGTATTCTTTGGCAATTGTCGTAGCGACAAAATCAGTTGACCAGCCTGGCCGCCAGCCGCCGCCAACTATAATATTTTTTTTAGTTTTTATCTTAATAGTCGGATCTTTAATTATTTCTGGATAGGCTTGTGCGCGGAAGATTGATTTGATAAGTATGGCATTTAAGTGTGTCGCTTGTATGCCCATCCAATCCAGATCCTCCGTAGAAGGATGAGTGACATTTTTAGAGGCAGTTTGATAAATTCTAGCCGTTGCGCCGCCGCCAGTAATAATAAAGAAGCGCTTATTTTTTTTAATTTCATTTAAAATTAAAGCGCGGAATTTTTTTAAAAATTTCCAATCAATGCCAGCTGGCGGAGCGATTAGAGAACCGCCGAGGGAAAGAATATAAGTTTGAGGTTTAGTAGTCATATTATATTTTATTCAATTCTTTACTAAATATTAGCATTTTTAATAAAATAAAACCAGCTGCAGCTGGTTTTTGCGCACATGGAGGGGCCTGCCTGCCGGTCGGCAGTCTCGGATTCTCATTGTATTGCTTCATTCTGCCTAGGCGGGTGACGTGCCTTGCTTTTAATTATTGAAAAAGTGCGGATGGAGAGACTCGAACTCTCATGAGTTTCCTCGCATGCTCCTAAGGCATGTGCGTCTACCAGTTTCGCCACATCCGCATAACTGTTTTTATTTTTATCTTATTTGATAGAAAATGTCAATTATTTTGTTGGCTATGACTTTTTATGTTATAATGAATTTATTAGTTTATAAAATTAAAGACAACTCACCAAGGTTGTTAAGAAATTTTTATGTCAAAATTTATTAAATTTTTTGATGAACTAGGAATTAAAGACGTGCCACAAGTTGGCGGCAAAAATGCGTCGCTGGGAGAAATGTATCGCAAACTAACCAGTAAAGGCGTGCGCGTACCCAATGGTTTTGCGACTACGGCTTGCGCCTATGATTATTTTATGAAAGAAGCTGGGCTAAAAGACAAGATTCGAGATATTTTAAAAGGTTTAGACACCCATAACGTTCGCGATCTAATGGTAAGAGGCGATAAAGTTCGTAAATTAATCATCGCTACCGAATTTCCAGAAGACTTTAAAAAAGAAATAGTAGGCGCTTATAAAAAATTATCTAAGGAGTATGAAAGTAATAAAGTAGATGTAGCGGTCCGCTCTTCAGCAACGGCTGAAGATTTGCCAGATGCTTCCTTTGCTGGACAGCAGGAAACTTATCTAAATATCCGTGGCGAGGAATATCTGCTGTTAGCTGTAAAAAAATGCATAGCTTCTTTATTTACAAATCGAGCGATTTCTTATCGTTTTGATAAAAAGTTTGACCATTTTAGCATTGCTTTGTCGGTTGGCGTTCAGAAAATGATCCGCTCTGATGTTGGATCTTCGGGCGTGATGTTCTCAATTGATACGGAGTCCGGTTTTAAGAATGCCGTTTTAGTTAATTCAATTTATGGTTTAGGCGAGAATATAGTTCAGGGCAAAGTTAATCCGGATGAGTTTTATGTCTTTAAACCAACACGAGCAATTATTTCTAGAAAAATCGGCAAGAAGGCTTTGCGCATGATTTATAATAGCGATCCTAAACGTCCCGTTAAAGATGTTAAAGTATCTGTGGCTGAGCAACACAAACAATCAATTACTGACGAACAAGTTTTGCAATTAGCTGATTGGGCTATGCTGATAGAAAAGCATTATAACAAACCGATGGATATGGAATGGGCATTAGATGGGAAGGACGGCAAACTATATATTATTCAAGCGCGCCCGGAAACAGTCCAGAGTCAGCGCGACCCGAATATTATTGAAAAATATAGTTTAAGTAAGAAAGGGAAAATAATATTATCGGGCCAAAGCGTGGGTGATAAAATTGGTGCTGGCGAAGTGAACCGTATTATGGACGTAAAAGACATCCATAAATTTAAAAAAGGTCAAGTGCTCGTGACAGACATGACCGATCCAGATTGGGAGCCTATTATGAAAATCGCGTCAGCCATTGTTACTGATAAAGGCGGACGTACTTGTCACGCGGCAATTATTTCCCGTGAAATGGGGATTCCCTGTATAGTTGGTTCAAACGTCGCTTCTCGAGTTTTAAAGTCAGGCAAAAAAGTGACAATTAGCTGTGCTGAGGGTGAAATCGGCAATGTTTATGATGGCATTTTAGAATTCCAGGTCAAGAAGATTAACGTTAAAAGTTTAAAGAAGCCAAAAACGAAAATTATGATGAACGTTGGCAATCCAGACTCTGCTTTTAGCACTTCGTTTATTCCGAATGATGGAGTGGGACTAGCTCGTTTAGAATTTATTATCAATACTTATATAAAAATTCATCCATTGGTCTTGATCGATTACGCCAAGATTAAAGATGAAAAGTTGAAAAAGGAAATTGATGAGATTACGGTCGGCTATGAGGACAAAAAACAATTTTTTGTTGATAAATTGGCTGAAGGTGTTGGCACGATTGCCGCCGCGTTTTATCCGAAAGATGTTATTGTGCGTTTGTCTGATTTTAAAACTAATGAATACGCTAATTTAATCGGCGGTACTGGTTATGAACCAGTTGAATCAAATCCGATGATCGGTTGGCGCGGCGCTAGTCGTTATTATACGCCGAAATTTGTGCCAGCGTTTGAGCTTGAATGCCAAGCTTTAAAAAAAGTCCGTGATGATATGGGGCTGACGAATTTAAAAATCATGATTCCTTTTTGCCGCACAGTTGAAGAAGGTAAAAAAGTAAAAGGCATTATGGCCAAGCACGGCTTAAAGCAAGGCAAAAACGGATTAGAAATTTATGTCATGGCTGAAATACCGTCTAATATAATTTTAGCTCATAAATTTGCGGAAGAGTTTGACGGATTCTCAATTGGTTCAAACGACTTGACGCAACTAACGCTCGGCATTGATCGTGATTCCGGTGGCTCACTGGTTGTTGAAGGTGTATCAAATGAGAAAAACGAAGCTGTTAAAACTTTGATTAAATATTTAATTGAAGTCGGTAAAGCCACAAAAACGAAAGTCGGCATCTGCGGCCAAGGCCCAAGCGACTTTCCGGATTTTGCCCAATTTTTAGTAGAGTGTGGCATTGATTCAATTTCTTTAATTCCGGATACAGTAATTAGCACTTCAATGGCGATTGTAAAGAAAGAAGAAGAACTGAGGAAAAAGAAATAAAATAGGTTGTAATTGAAAAATATAAAAGAAGGTGGTATAACCGCCTTCTTTTGTTGTATAAATACAAAAAATTATTGTTTACAACTCCGGCAGTGTTCTGCCCAAGGTTCTTTTTCTAAATCTTCCTCACTAATTTCCGCTCCGCAAATTAAGCAGCGGCCGTAAGTTCCGTCTTTAATTCTAAGTAAAGCATCGTCAATTTTTGCTAGAATATTTTTATGTACCGCTAAAAGTTGCTCTTCTAATAAATCTTCAGTTGCATCGTTGCTTAAATCTTCAATGTCCGGATTGTCCATTGGTTCTTCCGGAGTTTTTAATTTTTTTATTTCAGCTTCCACCCGCTCTTTTTCTTCAATTAGACGGGTTTGCATTTTTTCTATAAAATTTTGATCTAACATAATATTTTGTTATTTTACCTATTTACAATTATCTCTTTTTCTTGTAAAAAAGTAAAGAGCCGTTGTCATTCTGAGCGCCTGCCTGCCAGCAGGCAGCGAAGAATCTCTGGTGTGGTGGTAGAGAATCTTCATGTGAAATAACCTGAGATCCTTCACTCCGCTACACTTCGTTCAGGATGACAAGTTACAGCTTTAGATTACAGTCTACTTTTAATTTTGTCCAGTTGGTCGTTTTTTTATTCTTAGCCTTAAAATAACCAGCCGTGGCTATCATAGCAGCGTTGTCGGTAGTGTATTGTAATTTTGGCATTTTAAAATCTACGTTGTCTAATTTTTGTTCAACGGCATTTTGCAACTGTTTTCTCAGCTCTTTGTTAGCAGCCACTCCACCAGCGAGCATGACAGTTTTAACTTCGTATTTTTTAGCGGCTCTTATAGTCTTGCCAACAAGCACGTCAATAATAGCTTGTTGGAAGTCTTGGCTATATTCCGGAATGCGGTTGCGCCAATTTTTATCTTTTTTTAGTTGATATAATAAAGCTGTTTTTAAACCAGAAAAAGAAAAATCAAAACCAGGGGAAGTTAACATTGGCCGTGGCAGGCTAATTTTAGATTTTAGATTTTTGATTTCAGATTTGTTTGAAAATTGAAAATTAGAAATTGAAAATTTAGCTGCTTCAGCAGCTACAGCTGGTCCGCCTGGATAACCGATATCCATAAGTTTGGCGGCTTTATCAAAAGCTTCACCAGCCGCATCATCACGCGTATCGCCGATAGTTTGAAACTTACCATGCGCTTTCATCAAGACTAGCATCGTATGTCCGCCAGAGACTGTTAGAATAATCGCCGGTAATTTTATATTTTGATAATTGCCAATGAAATTAGCATAAATATGACCTTCTACGTGGTTAACCGGCGCAACCGGTAATTTCCAGACATACGCTAAAGTTTTGGCAGTTTCAACTCCGACAATTAAAGAAGTGATGAGTCCTGGCCCGATTGTTACGGCAATGGCATCTAATTTTTTTGGCGCTTCATTTCGTTTTATGCCAGCTTTTTCTAAAGCCTCGTTAACAACTGGTAAAATATTTAAAACATGCTCGCGCGCAGCCACTTCCGGAACGACGCCGCCGTATTTTTTATGAATTTCAATTTGTGAAGAAATGACGTTAGATAAAACTTTAATTTCTTTAGTGCCGCCTTCAATGATTGATGTTGCGGTTTCATCGCAACTGGTTTCGATGCCTAGTATTTTCATAAATGAACTTATTATTACATTTTAATTTAAGCATGAAATTAAAAATAAATAAAGAAATGTATTTTTAAAATGCCTAGCATCGTTTTGCCAGGCATTTTTGTGTTATATAATTTTTTTGAGTTTTATTTTTTACGTTTAGCCAGTACCTGTTTTATTTTGGCGATTATTTCTTGTATGGGGGTGTCTGATTTAACTAAGTAGTCGTCGGCACCTAAATCTTTACCACGTTTGATGTCTATTTCCTGACTTAAATTAGACGTGATAATCACCGGAATGTCTTTTGTTTCTTCGTCTTGCTTTAATTCATACAAAGCGTCAAAACCATTTTTTTGCGGCATAATAAGATCTAGCAAGATTATGTCCGGTTTATTTTTTTTGGCTTCAGCGATAGCTTCATTGCCATTGCCGGCAACAATGACATCGAAGCCGTCTTTGGCTAGTTTGACTGCGAAGGCTTTAACTAGAAATTTATCATCTTCGGCCACTAAAACTTTTATATTATTTTTGGGCATATGTTTGTGGTTATTATTATTTTTTTAGAATATCGTCAATTTTTTAATGTCTCGTTTATTTTTTTGACAATATCGGTTATTTTGCAGTCGCTTTTAATCAGAAAGTCATTTACGTCATATTTTTTTGTTTCATTGTCAGCCTCTTTATCAGCTAGATTGGTGATAATAATAACTTTAGCTTTTTTGCCCCATTCATCCGCTCGAAGTTTCTCCAGCATAGCGCCCCCATCCATAACGGGCATAAGAATATCCAAAAGAATTAAATCCGGCTTCTCGCGCAAAGCTAGATCAAAGCCCTCTTTGCCGTTATAAGCCTGAATAATTAAGTAACCTTCGTGGCTTAGCTTTTCCGTTAATACTTTTTGCAGCGGCAATTCGTCTTCAACTATTAGAATTACTTTTTTATCTTTTTCTTCTTTCATATATTTAGTTAGTTATATATTTATTAATGTCATTGATTATCTCATCCAATCTTTTTTCTGCTTTAACATAAAATTTGACAGCGCCTAAATTCAAATAGGAGGTGATTTTGTCGTGACCGGCGGTATTGGACACGACAAAGACGGGGATATCCTTATAATTTTTGTCTCCCTTTATTTTGACTAGAAAATCCAGACCGCTTTCTTTGCCTAGAAGGTAATGATCTAGCCAGATAACATTAATTTTTTGAATATCATTAAGATAATTTAGCGCTTGTTCAACGGTACGCGCGCTGACGGTTTCGTACCCACTTTTTTGCATTTTTATTGAAATAGCGTCGAGTAGAGGTTTTTCGTCTTCGACTATTAAGATGGTTTTTGGTTTGGTTTTTCCTTTAGTCATATTATCTTTATTAAATATTTAGTTTAAAGTCTTTGTTCCTTCTTTTTTAATCATGCCCGTTAGCGGAATGAGAATATTAAACGTCGTTCCTTTGTTTTGTTCTGATGTGAAATTAATTTTTCCACCAACGTTGTCAACGATTGATTTTATGATATACAAACCTAATCCAGTGCCCTCAGTATCTGTTTCCCTGACATTATCTGCGCGAAAGAGTTTGGAAAAGATTTTGTCTTGTTGGTTAATTGGTATACCTAAGCCAGTATCGGATACCGTTATTTTTATAAATTTGCCTTCTCGGTTTATCGCTAAATTAACCTTGCCTTTTTCAGGTGTATATTTAATAGCGTTTGATAATATATTTTGTATGATAATATTTGTCAGTTTTTTGTCTAGCATCATTTTAGGTAGATTTCTACTATAGTTTTTGCTCAATTTAATTTTTTTCTTTTTAACGTCCGGTTCCATCTGTTTGATATTTTCTTCGGCTATCATTTTGATATCAAGTAATTCTGGCTCGACCGAGAAAGTTCCCAGCTCTAATCGAGAAACATTTAATAGAGAGTTAACTAATTCTACCATCCTTTGGTTGCCATTATAAATTTCTTGAACGTACTGCTTTTGCTCTTTACTCAATTTGCCGGCATCCCCATTAATAAGCATTTCAGCATACCAGTTTATAGCCGAGAGAGGCGTGCGTAGCTGATGAGAGGCTAAAGAGACAAATTCAGTTTTAGCTTTGTCCACTTCCATTTCATGAGTAACGTCCCAAGATACCCCTATAGCCTTTATTGGATTATTGTTTTTGTTTCTAGAGATTGCTGCACAAGTTCTTATATATCGCGTTGATTTATTCGGCAGAACAGCTCTGTAAACAGTGTCAAATTTAGAACTGCTTTGTAGGGCTTTCTGAATTTCTGTTTTTACTTTAGGTTTATCTTCGGGGTAGATATTTTCTTCTGTCCATGTTCCTATTGTACCTTTTAATTTCTTTCGTTTATTACCGAATAAATTTTCAATTTGCATATCCCAGGTAAGAATATCCCTGCTTATATCCCATTCAAAAATACCAATGCCAGCTGATTGAGTCGCCAATTTTAAACGTTCAGCTAATTTTTTTGATGTTTCCTTTTCTTTCTCTACGTCTTCTAGAATATTTAAAATAGCTTCTTGTGATTTTTTTAGTCTTTCATTTTGTCCCTCAATCTCTTCTTCTCTTTCTTTTTCAAGAGTTATGTCATGAACTACTCCTTGTATTTCTACTATTTTATTTTCTCTACGAATAGCAACGACATTAATGTCGGTTTGGATTTTTTTTCCGTCTTTACATCTCAAGGCTACGTGTATGTGGTCGATGCTCGACCCCTGGTAAAGCCTTTCGAAAGAGTTCTTTATTTTTTGATGTTCCGAGCCGGAGGCAAACTCATCGATTTTTCTCCCCAACATCTCTTCCTGCGAAAAGCCCAGCGCTTCTTTGGCGGCAGGAGAGATATATATTATTTTACCATCAGAATTAAGACGAAAGACAACGTCTTTCATAGCTTCGGTTATAGACCTAAATCGATCTTCTCTTGATTTAATCTCCTTTTCATTTTTTATTCTTTTGTCCCGATAAACAAAAAATACAATCCAAAGTATTAAGACGAAGAGGCTTATTATTATTGGAAGAACAAGAGATTCCCAAACTTTTGCTCTCCAAAATTTAGTTTCGATATCAACCCCTAGTACCGCTAGAATCTTTCCGCTTTCCAAATCTTTAATAGGACTAAATGCTGAAATAAACTCTCCCCATTGATCTGAATAGGGGCCGATTACAACTGTTGTTTCTTTTGTAAAGACTGAGTCTAGCTCCTTCGGGTAATCTTCATAAGGTTCGCCGGGAGGAGTATAGTCAGGAGAAGTCTCGTCAAGAGGATCGACGGCAAAAAACCATTTTTCATTTTCATTTTTTATTAAATAGATCCATTTTGCATCGAAGGTTTTCAGGGCCTTGTTTATGAGTACAAGTTGCTCCTTTAATCTTTGGTAATCTGGGTTTTTTAAATCTTCATCGTTTCCTTGGAGTGTAGTAAGTCTCTTCGGGTTAACAGCTGCACTAGCTATATCTGAGATTTTAGCCAGTTCTTCTTTGCTGCTATATTCAGCTTCTTTTTTAACATAAACTGTTGCAGAAATTCCACCAAGAATAATAACAAGAAGCCCCAATAAGAATATAATCTTTGAAATGTAATTCTTTTTTTGGGGAGGGGTATGTACTTGATTTTTTTCGGTACTAATCATCTTTTTTTTGTTTTTTAAATTTTTCAATTTCCTTTTTTAATTCTATCATTTTTAGCTCCCTGCCGATCATTAGCCTGTTCATTCTGGCCAGTTCTTCAGCTCTTTCTTTTTCTAGTCTTTCATTTTTTTTACGTTCGGTTATGTCCCTAACGATACCTATGGCATGCCAGCGGTTATCTAAGTTTGCTTTGGCTACGGTCAATTCGATATTAAATATCTCTCCGCTTTTTCTTTTTACCTCCACTTCAATGTTTTTGCCCAAGACATCTGACTCGCCAGTCTTGCCGAAGTTCAAAATATTTTCTTTTTTTTGGTGCTCTTTTTTTACTGTGATGATATTATGTAATTCTTTATTTTTAACCTCATCTTCTTGGTAGCCAAACATTTCTTCAGCTGCTTTGTTCCATAAAACAATCCTGCCTTTTTCGTCCATCATGATAATAGCATCCTTTGCCGCCTCAGTAATAACTCTGAATTTTTCTTCACTTTCTTTAATTTCTCTAGTTATAGTTTTAGCGATATCAACTGCTCTTTTTTGAGAAATTGACAAAGAATAAACAAACAAAAAAATAAATACTCCGGAAATAATAAAAGCAGTTAAAGCTAGCCAAGGAGCGCTTTTTTCAAATTTATTTAAACCATATTGTGTATTGCCGTAGAAATTTATTTTCCAAGTTCTACCACCCAACTCCAGCTCGTCAGATCTAATTAAATTTTTGTTATTGGTATCGTTATACGCGTATAATAAATTATTATCATCGTAAATCGTGAAAGCAAATTCCTTGTTGTCTAACTGGCTTTCGTTTATTATATTGTTAAAAAATCTATCTATCTTAAAAGAAGCCATCGCAAATCCTAATAAGTTATTTTGTCTTTCCTCCTGGGTCTCCGTTGGTTTATTATTTTGAAAAATTGGTAGGACAATATTGAAAACTGGAGTATTATCTGTGGCTAATAAAATTTTTGGAGATAAAATCGGCCCATTGTCTATTACGGCCCTGTTCATTGTTTCAGTTCTAATCGGATCAGAATAAGAGTTGAAACCAAGTCCGGCCAGATTTTCTTTTTCTGGGTAGCCGTAAAGGGCAACCATATATTCTCTGTCTTCAGAGGCTGGAAAAATTTGAAAATTTTTATATCCTTCAGGATTTGTACTTATATCGTTTTTAACATTATCAGAAAAAAATTCTAATTCTTCCTTTAAAACCTTGCTATGGAAGCTAACAGAGCTTATGCCCGGATAATTATTTGCCAAATCTATTGTATTGGCGTATGATTCAAACTCATTTCTTTCCACGCTTTTACTGGCTGCATATAAACCCTTAAAGCCATAGAGCATATTTGTGTCTCTGTTTATCCTTAAATTTATTAGCGCTATTATTTCAAAAGCTTGGGCGTCAAATTTAGATCGAGATTGCCACGACATATTCTTTTGAATGTAGTAAAAGCTGACAGCTCCGCCCCCAAGAAATAAAGCCAGCAATATAAAAGGTAATATTAGATTAACAGCGTATTCTTTTTTCATATTGTTAAATTTTATTTTTTATTTGTATTTTTATTATAACAAAAATCGCCATAAAAGGCGATTTTTGTAAAGAGATGTTTTGTGGTAGAATTATTCGAAAAATTGGAAAACTAATTATTGCAAGAGAGCAATCGCAGATCTTGTAATTTCATGTAAGTATTTCCTTGACAAAATAATAATATTTTATATAATAACGCTATCTTAAATAAAAGGAGGTCATATATGGCCGGAACTACGAGATCCAGTATCGGCGGTGGCGGAACCAGGGTAACTGATCACTATGATGATGGTTCCAGTACGGACAGGGATTACGTCAAGGGCGATTGTGTCGCAATCACCGATCACGACCGGGATGGCAGTAGCCACACCCATGAAGTGAAGCACGGGATTCTCGGCACCTACAAAGGAGACATCATCAAGAAGTAGTCTCCTGCTATACCTACGGGTAAAAGCATGCCCCCGCTGCTTAAAGCGGGGGTTTAATATGAGAAGAGTAAAACGTTTAGGAGACGTTTTTTTTCGTAACGAGAAATTCGAAAGTTTGATGATGGTACGCGTGGCGGGACAGCTTTCGAACTTTTGATTGGGTAACTGCCCTGCCTGTACCTGAGCTAGTATTAAAGGACATTAGGCACCTATGCTCTTTGGTATAAGTCTTTATTGATTGCGGGAATTTTTTTTATTTTTTACCAGGCCGACAATACCAGTAATAGCCATTATTAATCCCAGTAACTGTCCTCCCGGGCTATCATCATATTCTCCGAATACAAACATAAATATACCAAGCAATATTAGTATAACAAAGCCTAGTATTTTGAAATATATTTTTTTCATATTTGTTGTTACTTATAATTAATAATTATTTTCTTCAGCGCTTCTATACCCTGAATCCGAGAAGCACGCTCCTTTGCCGATCGAAGTCATTACGCTAGCCGGTATTCTTTCTTTATCCATTAACTCGCAAGGCGGACCTTCTTGCCCGATATATATAACCCTGTAACTATCTCCTTCTTCTTTAAGAACGGCGGCTGATCCGGCTCTCCGGCCATGCATACCAATCTGGTAAAATGGATCGTCCTGGCTAATAACAGTTGCGACACTTTCTTTATTTTTCAAATCAAGTGCTTCCAAAAATGGTCTTTGCTTCGCTTGGCTTCCGGCCAAATCATTACCACAGGTTATCTCAATAGTATTGCACATAAACATATTTTCAGTACAACCGGATGAACCGTAATCCGGATCCACTCTGACCACACACAATTCATCGCCTTTCTCATAGGCTCTAACATAATCATAAAATTGCCTGTCAGTTTCATTGTCTGATGAGTTTCTTTCATTCAGATTAAATTCTCTAGCGGTCAACACTTCATCCGCAATATTCAAAACATCACGGGCGAAACTGGTCTCTGCAAAATTATCCGCTCCCGATCCATCGTCTTTGGCAATTTCAATCGATTCTATTCCCGGCACAATAATACTGTATCCATCTTCATCATTCCACCACAAAGATGATTCGTCCATTTTACTAATTTCAATCTTCGAAATTGCCGTCTGCAATCTGGCCGACAATTCTTCAGTTATAGTAGAAGCTACAACTATGCTCTCTGTAATCTCGCCATATTCATCCGCATAAAGAGTGTCATTATAAAAAGAAACATGCAAAATATAATCACCGGCATCAAGCAAATAATTCACGTCCAATCCTCCGGAAAATCCAAAAACAAACTTTATTAATTTGATTTTATTTCCATTAATTTCCGTGTCTCTTTCTTCGTAATTCGGATAGAGTTCTTTATCCTGCGCTTTTTCATGAAAATAATCCATTAATAATTTATACTCATCGCCCTTGGCAACTTTTTTCATTCTGAGCGAGGTGTAAATAAAGCCCTCGGGATTTTCTCGGTCCGGGTCATCAGGCGCGAATGGAGTTACCACGATATCAAAATTCGGCCCTAAATTTTCTGTCTCAATATAAAAATTATCAGGATACGAAAATGACAGTTTTAAATCCTTATCAAAATAATTCTTCTTCGAAACTTCTCCAAGAATGCTTTTTAGTATATATCTAAAATCATCTTGTCTAATGTTGTGATCCGGCCTCCAAACATAATCAACATCAGTCGGCATTTCCTCGTCGCTAAAAACATCAAAAATCATATAATACGGTAGATTATTATATATTATCCGATAACTATCCAGAACAGCGACCTGATGGGCTTTTGTTATTTTAATGTCTTTAGTTTTATAAATATATTCCGGTTTTTGACCGGCATCTTCAAAATCAAAGTCTTTTCTCATGGAGTTCGTATGCGCATCTTCTAAATACACAAGCAAGTAAACATCATGCTCCTTGTAATCTGTTTTGAAAAACAAACTGTTCGTATCATTTATATCAGGAATTATTCCATGAATTTTTTCTTGGCTAAATCGGCCATCCTTTATCAGTTCTGAGTATGTTACACGGGGCATCCATGGGTGCTTGATTCTGTTTAAAATTTCCATGGTGCCAGTCTGAGCCTCATGTTGGAGCCTTTGCATATTTGGATTAAGTAGCAGGCGCATTTCATATTCACTGACTTTCTCAATGTCAGCCGTCCGATATGTCAAACCGAATAAAGTATAGGCGGTGACCTGATAATTTTTTTCATCCATTCCGGTAATTGCCGTTTTTATGATTATTAGCTTTTCCAGAGGATTATCAAAAAATATCTTGGCCTGCTGTCTGGCATATAAACCTTCCAATGAGGTGGCGCCGGGGACATCAGTTTTTAAGCACTTAGGAATATACGCACCGGAATATATGACCAATATCATAGCGCCGATGATTAATAATGCCCTGTTTGCATTCTTAAAGGCATTATCTTTTTTATTGTGACGAATGATCCGGTAAGCAGAGTAAAGCCAGAGTATAAAAACAGCCGCCTCCAAATAATGCCTAGTAAGCGGATAATTCATCTTATACATTTCAAAATCAAGCATAATGTTAGATAAAATATCCGCAATCATTTGTAGAACTAAAACAGTGAATAATAGATACAAAATATTTAAAACCCATGTCTTTGTCCGGTTTGGTTTTGGCTCTGACTCTGCTTCGGGAATAGATTTATCGAAACCGAATCTACGGCGCAGTTTGGATATCAGCCAGCCGATGAAATAACCGATAAAATAATATTGCGCGATTCCGACTATAAAAAGAAAAATAGTTTGGGGCATCAAATCCTCCACGCTACTGGGCAAAATCATTCTAAAAACCGACATTACAACTGTGCCAAAAAGCGGAAGTAAAATCGAAGATGGCATATGCAAAAACATCATTCCCATCAAACCTTCAGCTAAAGACGAGCCGCCAAAAAACCAGCTTCCTAAAAAGAATATCCAAAAAGATAAATCAAGCCCTCCCAATACTAACCCAGTAATAACCGGCAATTTTAAATTTTTTATTTTACTCATCATATATTTTTATTCAGTCGCCATTCTAATTTCACCGCACTTTTCTTTATATTGATCAACAATGTTAAAAATATAATCAATCTCGGGCTCTTGTGCGGTTACTTTCCTACCGTCTTTAAAAGTGGTCGTTACTTCCAAAGCATGGGTTTGCATAACTGATTCTATCTCGCAATCCGCAATAGCTTGTTTTATTAAATTCCAATTTGAAATATTGGTAAAAGCATAATCTTCAGCCCTTGCCTTTAACCGACCTACATCATAAGAAGATATTTTTTGCTGAACATCTTCCGGAAAGATGGCTTCAATATCCTCGGAATAAAGAGTTCCGTCTCTGGGGGCTTCATAGGAAAATTTACTCAAATCATAAAACGATAATTCATTCGGATAATCTATTTTAGCCGGTCCGGATAAACCACTAAGCATTTTTAATTTACCATCTTCAATAACATATTCACCGCAATAAGCCCAAACATACAACGGAAATAATTCTTTATCTGGTTTTAAATTTTCGATGGTGCAAAAATTATGGCTGTCATCCCTGTTTTTCCAGCTAAAATGTTTTTGAATTTTAAGATAATTAGATATCGCTTTTTCGATTTGATCATTACCAAAATTATTGGCTGTTAAATCTTTTTCAAACTCGTCAAAATAATTCACAATGCCGGAGTTTACACCGGACCTCACATCCATATTATCCGTAACATAGACATTCAATCGGCTGGTATTAACAGCATTAATAGTCGCCTCTTCTGCTATGAACTTATCCATCTCAACCCAACAATCACCAGAATTGATAACTAAATTTTTTGCTGACCCAGTCAAATTGATAATGCCGCCTTTAAGTTCAAGTTTTAAGGTATCCGCGACTTCAACATCACCTTTTATATTGTTAAATCTATGAGTCAGTCCTATTTCCAGATTATCAACTTCCAGATTTTCCAATACCATATTAGCGCCTTCATTTTCAATCTTTTCAATATCCGGCATGGTTATCTCTATGGTTAAATGCTTGCTTCCGGCCCGAAACAAAATATCCCTGTTCTCCACCGTCCAAGTATCGGTATTAAAAAAGGTTTCCAGCTCTGATCTTTTTATATTCAGAGTATCGCCGATCTTTTCAAAATTTAGGCCAATGCGGTCATACTCACTGCCCTTGACTATAATATCGAAATTATCACCCTGCTTAATTATTACATCATCAAACTCAACGAAAGGCGATATATAAATATTCTTAAAATCTTTAATATCAACGTGACTCTCCTTGATATTTGCTTTCATTTCCGCTGTTTTAACATTAAATTCAGATGTTATATAAGTCGATAACATTGAAAATATCACAAGGGAAACATAAAAATATATTCTCAGTCGTAAAGCGAGTTTTTTATTAACAAATTTTTTTTCTAAAAATAATTTCAATCCCCAGTTCGCCAGAAATGTCAGAGGTATAAGAATAATTGATAAAGCTGATACCAACAATAAATAATACTGAACAACTCCAAGTATCTCTATGAGCCTGAAATCAGCCATTATTATATTGAGCCAGGGGCTTGAAGGATTAAAAGACAAAACCAAAAAGACAATCAAAGAAATCAGTCCTCCCAATACGCTGATGCCGACAAAAAGACTTCCAAATATTTTTCTGAATGCAATAGTAATTTTTGAATTAGGATATTTTTTGAATTGTTCAGATGTCCCCCTGATAACCAAACCGATCAAACCGCCAAAAATTGAAATTCCGAATATAGGCAAAAACAACTGCATCATTTCAAAAATATCAATAAACTGGCGATAAGCATAACCATGGCGAAAATATTCAGCTACCCCCAAAACCAAAACGATTGCAATATTATTCAGACATGACCCGATTAAAAGAGTTGGTAAAAACTGGTAGCTTCTGTTTTTGTTTTGGATTAATATCAATAAAATACCACTGACAAGAGGCAGTATGAGAAATAAAACAAAAATAGCGGGAACAAAATCAAAAAATATCGAATCCAGCCCTCTGCGGGTTGAAGCTGCTATCAAAGTAACAACCAGATTTAAAATCAAAAGCCAGCTAATTTTTTTTATAATATTTTTTAAAGATTCCATAAATAAATATAAATAATAAATAACCTATAATAACCCCTAATGAATTAAGAATAATATCATCAATATCCAATATCCCCGACTTAAAAATGACTTGCAATAACTCCAATATTATTCCGATAAACAGACCGACTAACAATGCTCTTCCCCATTTATTTTTATGATACCGAAGAGCAAACAAGAAACCTAAAGGAACTAAAACGATAACGTTACCCAATAAATTACGCATCGCAATTTTCCATGTCGGCTCGCCAGAAAGATAACCTAAAATCGTTTTAAATGGTAATAAATTGGCATTGGCAATGCTGAATGTCATACCAGGCGGATATTTAAAAACAATCAGTCTGAGAATCAATGCAGTATAAATAACTAAAATAATATATAAATATTTTTTCTTCATATTTACTCAGTAATTAATTTTTTAGAAAGCGAACTATCCATCCTCTCTATATACAATTTGTCATCTTCTACTCTTAAATCATTATAGTTTCCAAGATCTTGCCTAAAAATTTTTTCTATTTTATTATTCTCTAAATCCCAAATAAACAAATAGCCGTCACGCTCGCCTAACGGTGTTCCCCAAAAAGCCAATTTTTTATTATTGCCAAAAAATAATATTGGCTGATAGCCTGGTCTCATTCCGACGCTTATAAGCTGGACGCCTAAAATTGGCTCAAGACTCATCTCAAGGTCAGCACTAATTATTGTTTCCCCCTGCCAGCTTCTCTTAAATATCTCGTTCCCAGAAATATAGAAATACCCGCTCTCATCCGGCGCCACGGCTATGATGTTACCACCAATATGTATTTCCTCTATCGTGTTCTCGCTTTCGGATTTCGGTGAGCGATGAACCACATATCCGCTTTCCATTGATGAAAAATTTGGATCGCTATATGCAATCAAAGCAAAATCTTCACCGCTATGAATAAGCCGAATACTGCCGACCTCACCTTTTAATTTATATTCTGTATTCGGCGCATCATTTTTCCTGTCATGAATATTGATAATCGTTATCTTTTCTTTATTCCACAACCACGGGTTATATTGATAGGCCTTTAACCAAAGTCCAGCGGCGGCATCATTTGCCACTTCTTTAATTTCTGGAAAATATAATTTTTCTGCCAGCACAAAACTAAATACACCCGCACCAATAACAGCGGAAAGGATAATAACTATAACCAGCTTTAGTGATTTGATCATAAAATATAATAGACACCTTGCTCTGCTAATCAAAAGCTATAAGCAACATGCCCAGACCGGACAAATTTATTATTATATAGATCACCAATAGCCATGTCTTGACTTTTCTATTATTCAAAAATCTATTTTTAGCCAAAAGACTGACAAGCAAAGCACTTATGATAAGCCATATAAGATAATTTAAGTAGAACGGCTTCCACATTGAAAGCGGGACATAATCGCCACCCATAGCGCCACAAGGATAAGTGAATATCTGGAGTGGCCAGCCTGCCTCTGAGCAAGCCGTCAAATCCGCGCTTATCGGGATACTCCGCCGACTTAAAAAAATCGCGGTCCAAAGCAAAATCGAAGACAGATTAATAACCCAGTAATAAATATTCCTGATCCTGCCTTTCATCGGCTTCCAAATCAAAAACAATATAAGTTGCAGAACAACAAATATCTTGGAAAACAACATCACGTAAATCGACATAAAAGGCAAAAACAACAGGGAAGAAATTGAAATAAACGGAACTAAATAATCCATATTAATTGGTAAATAAACTCAAATTATTATAATAACTAATCAGCTTGCCACCACTGCTCATAATAACCCTGACTCTCGGATTTTCTCCGCTCCAGCCTTCCGGCCAGGCATATTCATCATCCTGCCAAGACCATTCATTGGCCGCCGGAGAATTAACCGGATCTTTTTTGCTGGGCGTATAAATCAATTCATCTTTTATCTTGTCAAAATCAGTCACTCCTCTTTGTAGATAAGTTAATGCGCTCGCTTCGATTTCCGCCTTAGATTTCAATGGAACCTCTAATGACTCATAATCGTCGCATTTTATAGGTCCATCGCCAGTCGGCGCCTGATTCTGGATTTCTTCGGGATAGACGATATGCACTTCAACCAGTTGATTTGAATCGACTGATACTTCATATTCATAAACTTCACAGCGGTCATTAATATATTCTTCCTGTTGAAAAACATAAACCGGCCGCTTCCATTCTGGCGGCGTGTCGATCTTAAAAGCACCGTCATCAATTACGGTAGTTTTTCCCACGGTGAAATTAGAAGGGTTTTTGCTCGTTGATATATATTCCAATTTTAAATCAGGAACATTCATAAATTCCCTGATCGCCTTTTCAGCCTTACTTCTGTCTATTTCAGATTGTTGGTTTTCAACTTCAGGAGAAATTTTCATGCTCTGCGGTTGAGTTTGGGTGCAGGCGGTTAACGGAAATACGAGGATAAAAAGAAATAATATTTTTTTCAATTCCATATATTTTTTTATAAAAATTATTTTAGCACAATTATTAATCGTGTCTTTATTTTAGCACTTTTTAACATAATTCTAAAGAAAAACTGCATAACATAGGAAGTTAGTGTGTTCATAGCAAAAAAGAGCCATATCGGCTCTTTTTTGAATCCCGCAGATGTGCGGGTCTGTTTACACGCTTTTTATCAAGCACCGCTACGGGGAATCGAACCCCGGTTTTAAGGATGAAAACCTCATGTCCTAACCACTAGACGATAGCGGCATTAATTTTTAAATCTATCAATTAATTCTTTTTTTCTAAAGCTATTGTTCTTTAACTCTAGTTCTCGTTTCCGAGCTAGAGTTTTGTTCGCGTACGCTTCAAAATATATTAGCTTAAATGGTATTTTATGTTTTATTGATTTCGTTTTTCCTTGATTATGTTCGGTGATTCTTTTCTGCAAATTCTCAGTATAACCAATATAATGACTCCCGTCTAGTAAGCTCCGAATTAAATAAACAAACCACATATTTTTGTCAGGATGCCAGCCAAAGGCTGGTCAACCTCTGGTTGAAAAACCTCATGTCCTAACCACTAGACGAAGGGACCAAACATTAATTTTCGAATTTTATAATTTCCAATTTCCAAAACGAATATGAAAAGTAAAAAATAAAGCCTTCGCGAGAAAGCTAAGTTTAATATAAACTAAAATTATAAAAATGTCAATATTTGATTGTTAAAGCAATAAAGGCTACTATAAAAATAGTAAATAGTAAAAGTCGAGGAGGGCGCCATGAATGGTACAGTTAAATATTTTGTGCTCATTGAGTCATGCGATCCTATTTTCCCGGTGCTGGCTTCTTTGTTTTTAGGAGATGATCATTCTTTGCCGTGTTTTGAATATGAGATCGGCACACCAACTTCTGAATTTAATTCAAAACAGTATCTTCGGGAAATATCTAAGTACCGTCAAGTTGTCGGGGTGGTCGGCGAGACAAATAACATTCCGATCAACTTGATGATCATGCGCTAGCTCGCTGCTTTTCGAAGGTTCGTTGTTTCTAACGAACCTTCATTTATTTTAAAGTAATCGCCACAATTTCTGGAGTATTGCCAATTCGAATCGGCGGGCCCCAAGTGCCAGCGCCATTAGAAGTATAACTAGTATAATTATTTTCGACATGCAATCCGTTGTGATATCGTTTATAAATCAGCCAAGTAAAAAATTGAAAAGGAAATTGTTGACCGCGATGAGTATGCCCAGCTAGTTGTAAATCTATGCCCGCCGCTTTTGCTAATTCAGTGTATCGCGGTTCATGATGCAGAAAAATATTAGCTTCTTCCGGTTTTACTCTTTTCATTAACTCCGCCACGCCTTGTTTATTTCCAAGATCGCTAGTAAAATCAGCGCCAATAATATTTAAGCCATTGATGTTTGCTATTTCATCCTTTAAAATTTTAACGCCCGCCTCTTGCAAGGCTTGATCGGCCCCTCGCTCACCGATATAAGATTCATGATTGCCGTTAATAAATAATACCCCATACTTGCTGTCAATGCTTTTTAACGGATCTGTTAGCGAATTATATTCAGACAAAGAGCCGTCAAAGTAATCTCCGCCGATTAAAATTAATTCAGGCTCGACTAAATTTATTTGCTTAACAATTTTTTTTATGAAGGGAGTTCGATTAACTGCTCCCAAATGAATATCTGAAACAAAAACAATTTTTTTATTTTGCCATTGCGACGGCAAATTTTTTATATTCACAACAATATTTTTTAGCCGTGGATTTTGCGCGTTCCATATCCCATAGGTAGAAATGGCGATAGTAGCAACAAATAATACTGACAATATAGTTTTAAAATCCAAATTTATACCAAAATATTTTACAAAGAAATAAAAAAGCCAGCAAATGATACTGGCTAAAAATAAATTAACTAAAAAGCCATGCCAAGTGGACACGGTGATATAAAGCCAGCGAATCAGAAGCGCGTTGGAGGCATGCGCTAGTAGCATACTTGCAAGCAAAGAGAGGGAGAGGATAATAGTTGTGGTGAGTAAAATTATTCTAGTTTGAGAATTGGTGATATTAAAAAATTTTACTATGGTATAGTAAACTAAATAATGCCCGCCGAATATTACGGAAAGAAATATTAGTAAGATGGGAATAAAAATTAAGCGCATTTTCTTGCTTTGTCATTCCCGCCTGTCTACCGATAGGCAGGCGAAAGCGGGAATCTATAATATTGAAATTAATCCCGGCCAAATGCCGGGATGACAACGTTGTTATTTTAATTGTTGCTTAAACCAATCGACCCAGGGTATTTTTACCGGATCGATATTATTTAACATACCAAGATAAAAACTTACCCAAGCTCCGAACTGTAGCAGTTCAAATGATTGTATTATTTTGTTATCTCCGCCTAGCTCATGGCTAAAAACTTTAACACCATTTTTTTTAACCACCTCCTTAGTTAGCCGGCTGCGTTTTTGGATGCGAGGGCGGTATAATCTTGAATCAAAAAAAACAAAAGCCAAAGATCTTTTGCCTTCTTTGGGATTAGCCAATCCTTCCATGGCAAAATGATTTAAGTCGGGCAGGCTTAAATAGGTAGCGAAGTTTTTTGACGACTCACAGAAAATATTACGAAGTGCCCGAATCGTCCCTAGCGTGAATTCAGCGCCGACAAAGACTGGAATTTTATTTTCTAGTTCACGAGCTAATTTTTTGGCTTTATTTTTTGTCTGCGATGTTTCTGGCCTAAGCAAGCGGTTCCAAATTTCTAAACTGGCGATTAGATCTTCAATCTCTCGGACTTTAATTTTAAAGAGGCCAGCTTTAGCAAGCAGGACGGCGATGCCAAAAATCATATAACCGCTACCAAGACGCGGCTGGCCGGATGGATTAAAATTTGGTTTAAAAATATAGCCGGGAACATTATCCTTTATCATTAATTTTTCTAGTGGGTTTTTATTACCATGGGCTGTTAGCCCCATAATTTTTGCGCCGCGTTTTTTGGCTTCTCGATAAGTGCTTAATGGTTCTTCGGTGCCGCCAGAATATGACGAGATGATGTATAGAGTATTTTTATCAACATGATGGGGCACAAAATATCCAGGAATTATGCTAACAGGAACTTTAATTTGATCGCTCCAAGCCGATTTAGCAATACCGGCACCGATATTTGAACCGCCCATGCCATTAATAACAACGTTAGTAATTTTGCTGTAATCAGTCGGAATTTTTATCAGTCGCGCATCGTCTAGAACCTCACGGATTTGATCAGGGAGCAATTGGATTGATTTAGCCACTTGTCCGGAGTCTAATTGGCTAATTTTTTTTAAGTCATCTAAATTCATATAGTTAGTTAAAAGTTATAAAGTTGAAAGTTTATAAAGTTTTAATGTTCGTAGGTAGTTATATTATAACATAATTAAATTTTTATGTTTATTTTATTTTTTTGTCTTGATTTTATCAATTGATTATGTTATAGTAGAAGCGTCAGGCGAACCCTGACTTAATTTTTAAAAACTAAAATATCACTTTATGTCAGGACATTCAAAATGGGCGACAACTAAAAGAGCAAAAGCGATTGTTGACGCGAAAAAAGGAGCGATTTTTACTAAATTAAGTAATAATATTTCTTTGGCGGCGCGTGAAAAAGGCGGCGACCCAAATACAAATTTTAGTTTGCGCATGGCAATTGATAAAGCTAAGGCCGTCAATATGCCAAAAGAAAATATTGAGCGCTCTATTAAACGCGGAACGGGTGAATTAGGCGGTGAGCAAATTGCCGAGTATATTTACGAAGGCATAGGTCCAGTTAAAACTCAATTTGTTGTAAAAGCATTGACTGATAATAAAAATCGTAGCGCTGCTTCCGTGCGCCATCTTTTCTCAAAATATGGCGGAGCTCTTGGTAGCGTAATGTGGAACTTTGAGCTGAAAGGTGTCGCTAGAATTTTGGCAGAAGACTTAAAAGACGGTTTGTCGGATGAACTGGAGCTAGAGCTGATAGATGCTGGCGCTGATGATATTCAAAAAGAAGATGAGGGCGTAACTATTTATACCAAGCCAGAGAATTTGCAGAAAGTTAAGCAATATTTAGACGGGAAAAGTATTAAAACTGAAACAGCAGAAATGGAATATATTGCCAAAGAAGAAATGCAATTGTCCGAAGACGAAAAAGAACAGGTGCAAAAATTTATTGACGAATTGGAAGACGACGAGGATATTAGCGACTATTACAACAATATAGCTAATCTTTAGATATCAAGATGACAAAAATAATCTTAGGCATTGACCCAGGAATTGCCGATACAGGATTCGGCGTAATAAAAAAAGAGAAAAATTGCTTAGTTTGCCTTGATTATGGAACGATCAAAACTAGCGCGAAAGCCAGTCTATCGGATAGGTTGGAAATTTTGAGCTGCGAGTTGTCAAAAATAATAAAAAAATACCAGCCAGAAATAATTGCTGTTGAGCAATTGTTTTTTTGTAAGAATGTAAAAACAGCTTTAATAGTCGGTCATGCCCGCGGCGTAGTTTTGCTGACGGCCAAACAACATAAAGTAAATTTAGTAGAATTTACACCACTGCAAATTAAGCAGGCAGTATCGGCTTATGGCAAGGCGAGCAAGATGCAAGTGCAAAAAATGGTAAAGCTTTTATTAAATATGAAAGAGCTGCCGAAACCAGACGATGCAGCCGATGCTTTAGCTGCTGCCATTTGCGCAGCCAACAGTATATAAAATATGGCAAAAAAAATTTGGCAAACAAAATGGACTAAAAATAATTGGCCAACTAGCAGATTTGCCAATCGAGTTTATATATATTTAAAAAATAAAAGAGTTAAATCCATCTTAGATCTTGGCTGCGGCGGAGGAAGAGATTCGGTGTTTTTTGCCAAAAAAGGTTTTCAGGTCACAGCTTTAGATGTATTTACTGATAATTTCCAGCAAGAGAGGCTAAAAAAGACAGGAATAATTTTTTTCAAAAAGGATATCAAGGACATTAAATTCAAACCAGGATCATTTGATGTAGTTTACGCTCATTTAAGCCTACATTACTTTGACGACAAAACTACTGATAAAATATTTAATAATTTACATAAAATTGTAAAACCTGGCGGTTACATTTTTATAAAATGTAAATCGACGTCCGATCCTTATTTTGGAAAGGGTAAAAAAATTGAAGAAAATTATTACGACTTTGAGCACAAGAGACACTTTTTTACCAAAGAATATATGGTAAAGAAGCTACAAAAATTTAAGATTATTAAAATAATAAAAACAAATTGTCTTTATCCTGATAAAGCGTCTTTTGTTGAGGCTTTTGCTAAAAAATAAATCTAGGTGATGAGCAAAAAACTAAAAATCGTTTCAATTTCAAGCGAGGTGGCGCCGTTCTCCAAAACTGGCGGACTGGGTGACGTGGCGCGCAGTTTGCCCAAAGCCATAAAAAGACTCGGACATGATGTTGTAGTTATTACACCGCTTTACGACCAGATAGTAGATAAAGAAGCGCACAAATTGAAATTAGTATATGAAAATGTAAATGTTTATTTAAATTCCGAGGAAAGCGTGACTGTCAATTATTGGCTAGGCAGTTTAATGTCTGGTTTGCCGGTTTATTTCGTTGATTGTAAAAAATATTTTTCCCAGAAAAAAACCTTATATGGCTCAACACATGAGAACGCTCGTTTTTTGGTTTTTGATGTCGCCGCCCTAAAGCTTATTTCTGTCTTAAAGTACGAAGCCGATATCGTTCATTGCCATGATTGGCAGACCGGTTTAATTCCATTTTATTTACGAACAGATTTTCGTTATTCAAAAACTTTGCGTAAAGCCAAGACGGTTTACACTATCCATAATATGGTTTTTCAGTTAGGACGTAATTGGTGGGAAGTACCGCTTAAGAAAAAAGATTATGGCCGAAGTCGCATACCGCATTTGTCCGATCCTGATATTGAATGTTTAAATTTTGCTAAACGCGCCATACTGTCAGCCGACGTGATCAATACTGTGAGCGAACAATATCGCGAAGAAATTTTAACTAAAAATTTCGGCCAGGATTTGCATCGTATTTTAGGTAATCGTACTGATAGGTTGTTTGGCATTGTAAACGGCATTGATTACAAAGCTTATAATCCAGCTAACGATCATGGTTTGGCAAGAAGTTATGACTACCGCAAAATAGTCCATAAAAAAGAAAATAAAGAGGCTTTGCAAAAACATTTTGGCCTGAGCATCGACCCTGACGCTCCTTTAATTTGCACAACTTCGCGCGTTACCTTCCAAAAAGGTTTTGAACTTATACTCAATATTTTAGAGCCGTTATTGCGCCTGGATATTCAGCTAATAGTTGTCGGCTCCGGTGATAAGTCGTATATCAAGGAAATGCAAAAGATCGCCAAGAAACATCAAAAAAGATTTGTCGTTGTGCCCTCACACGAAGATAACCAAAAATACGAAACTTTAGTTTATGCCGGTTCAGACATATTTTTGCTACCATCGCATTATGAGCCATGTGGCATTAACCAATTAATTGCTATGCGCTACGGGTGCGTGCCAGTAGTTAGAAAAGTCGGCGGTTTGAATGATACTGTGGTCAACTATAATCCAGTCACCAATAAAGGCACTGGGTTCGTTTTTGAATATTTCGGCGATTTTTCCCTTTTTGGCGCGATTGTCCGGGCGGTTGAAACTTATAAGCATATAAATATTTGGAAAGAGCTAGTTGTCCGATGTATGAAGGAGTCGCATAGCTGGGAGATTCCAGCCAAAAAATATGTTTCATTATATAGAAAAGCTTTAAAAATAAAAAACGGAAAATAATAAATAAAATAAAAGTTAATTATGAAATGGATAAATTTTTTACATTTGTATCAACCTGTAAACGCCGATCCAGCAATTATTAAAGAAGCGGCTGAAAAAAGCTATTATCGAATCGTGAGCGCTCTAGAAAAAAGTCCGCGAACAAAATTTACTATAAATATAACCGGCTGCCTACTGATGCGGTTGGATGAATTAGGCTATGGCGATTTAATAAAAAGAATAAATAAGCTAGTTAAAAAAGGCCAAATTGAATTAGTCGGCTCAGCCGCTTATCATGCCTTGTTGCCGTTAATGCCAGTGGCGGAAATAAAAAAACAAATTCGGGAAAACGAACTGTTTTTAGAAAAATATTTTGGCAGATATAAAATGCGCGGTTTTTTCCTGCCGGAGATGGCTTATAATTCAGAAGCCGCTAAAATTATTAAAAGTTTTGGCTACCAGTGGATTATGTTGAGCGAAATAGCCTATAACGGAAAATTAAATTCAGTTGATTTTAATAAGGTTTACCAGGATAAAACTAGTAATTTAAAAGTAATTTTTCGTTCGCGGGCTTTTTCCAAATGTTATGTGCCTTCGTGTTTATTGGAAAAAATTAAAAATGATAAAAATGGATTGTATATTACCGCTACCGACGGAGAGCTTTATGGTCTGAGACACATTGACCACGGAAAAGAATTGGAAAAATTATTAAAGAGAAAAAAATTGCAAACTACGACCATCTCAGAATTTATTGGCAGAAAGGAAATCGAAAAAAAAATTATTCCTCGACCATGCAGCTGGGAATCGACCGAAGAAGAAATGAGTAAAAATAATCCTTATGCCTTGTGGCATGATAAAAAAAATAAGATTCAGCAAGATATTTGGCAATTAGCCCGTTTAGCTTATAATATAGTTGAGGGCAATAAAAAAGACAAAAATTATCATTTTTCCCGCTGGCATCTAGTTAGGGGTTTGGCTAGCTGTACATTTTGGTGGGCAAGCGCTAAGGACTTCCGTCTTTTTAGCCCGATTTCCTGGAGTCCGGATGAGATTGAGCGCGGCGTCAATGAATTAGTCAGAGCTGTTCGTACTCTTGATAGTGAAAAAACCAGAGCAATAAAAATTAAAGCTGAAAAAATTCATATAAGAATTAAGCACGATATCTGGACAAAACATTGGGCAGAGTATTGGAAAAAATAATCATATGAACCGCGCTTCTCGATTATTTGACGAGTTGTATGTAAGAAATCTATTTCGCCAGGAAATTTTACCAAAATATTCCGACTTTGTTGATGTTGGTAAAATTGCCATCAAGCCGTATAAAAAGTTGATTTGGGAGACGACTTATCACGTAGTAATTGAGTATAAAACCGTTTTTATTACCAGAGAGAAGAAAAAAAGACAGCTGTCTATCATTTGCTCCGCTCATAGCAATGAACCTCGTCTTAATTTTTATGAAGGCATGCAGTTTTTGTGGAATAAGGGATTCGGCAACGGCTATTATTCCATTCCGCGCCCTTTATTTTATTCAGAATATTTTAACGGTTTGTTTTATCGAGCGGCTAAAGGCAATAATCTTTACACGTACATCAAGACAAACGATCGCCAAGAAATAGAATCTATAATACCAAAGGCGGCGGTTTGGTTTGCTAAGCTTCATCGGTTGCCAGCGGCAGATGTAAAAAATTTTAATGCTAAAAATAGCCGTATTGCCACAGTTTTACCGGGGTTGGAACATATATTGCTTCGCGTTCAGCATGATTATCCTAATTTGCATAATATTTTTTCGGAGCTATATAAAGTTATAAATAATAATGAAAAATATTTTTTTAATAGCACTGACAAAAGATGGCTGATACATGGCGACGCTCATCCGGAAAATATAATTAGAATGAGCAGACGGAAAATCGCCGTTATTGATTTTTCCGATTTATGTATCGCTGATTTCGCTCGCGATTTAGGTTGTTTTATCCAGCAGCTCGGCTATATGAGCAACCGAAAAATAGGCGACAGGGACTACATCAAAAAAATTCAGCAATTATTTTTAGACAGCTACTTTAAAGCGAGCAAGTATAGTTTAGACGACAATCTTCAATTCCGAATTGACAATTATTATAATTGGACGACTATGCGCACTGCTACTCACTTTTTAATAAAAGACGGGCCCGAACCGGAAAGGGCATTGCCTTTAATTAAAGAAGTAGCCGATAGATTAAAAATTAATTTTTCATTTTAATATATGCTAATTGACCTGCAACTTCATTCAACCTATTCAGATGGCTATTTGACGCCAACGGAGTTGGTTAAATTTATTGCCAGCCAAGGAGTTAAGGTGGCGGCTTTGACTGACCATAATACCGTTGGGGGCGTCGAAGAGTTTAGGCAAGCTTGCCGCAAAGAAAAAATAAAACCAATAATCGGCGTAGAGCTTTATGCAAGCCTAGGCTCTAAAAGATTTAATATTTTATGGTATAATTTTAATCCTGAATGTCCGCAACTTCATAATATGCTGCGCAAAACACATATTCGCCGCCGTCAACAAATGCGCCGAATTTTAGATAAGTTAGTAAGTAAGGGCTTCAAAATTGATGTTGAAAAAATTCTCGATCAATATAACCGCTACGTGCCCGTCAATCACGTTATAGATAGAATTTTAGAAAATAGAGACAATTTAAGAAAAGTAAAAAGGGAGCTAGGCATAGCAAGTCCGCGCGAGGAAGACATGATTAATAATTATTTTCGCAATCCTCGAATAGGAGTTTTGCAAGAATGTTTTATTGATTTAGAAAAAATTTTAGCTTTAAAAAAAGAAATTGGCGGTCAGATTGTTTTGTGTCATCCGGCTAAGAACGGCTATGTTATTCGTGATTTTTGGACAAAGTTAAAAAAAATTGGACTAGATGGAGCCGAAATTTTTTCGCCGCATCACTCGATTAACGGTATGCTGTATATGCAGCAGCTAGCGCGGGATTTAGATTTTATTATTACTGGCGGCTCTGATTTTCATAAACCTGAAGGTGGCGGCCAGCCGTTGCAATATTCCTGGCAATATTATAAAATCGACTCGCAATACTTGCGAGGTGTAAAAAAAATAATTAGCACAAAATAAAAGTTATGTTGACGTTATTGGCCATTATTTTTTCGACTTTTCTTATTACTCTGTGTGTTTGGGCGGGTGCCTTAGTAATACTTTTAAAAAAGGATATTCTGCAGAAAATTATAAAATTTTTAGTAGCTTTATCGGCTGGTGTGTTGATGGGAGGGGCTTTTTTACATTTATTGCCGGAAGCGGCTGAAAAAATAAATACTAACATATTGTTTGTCATATTTTTGATTGCTTTTGCCAGTTTTTTTCTTATTGAGAAATTACTTTTTTGGCGACATTGTCATGAAGATGACTGTTCAGTTCATACTTTTGGCTATATGAATTTAGTGGGTGATAGTATTCATAATTTTATTGACGGTTTAGTTATTGCAGGTGCTTTTCTGGTCAATTGGCATCTAGGTTTTGCCACCACCTTAGCCATTGCTATCCATGAAATACCTCAAGAAATTGGTGATTTCGGTGTGCTTATTCATGCTGGTTTTGAATATAAGACAGCTTTAATAGTAAATTATTTAGTGGCTTTAACAGTTGTTTTAGGTGGAGTTGTCGGTTATTTTTTCCTATCTTTTTCTAGTAATATCTTACCTTACATTTTACCAGTTGCTGCTGGCGGCTTCGTCTATATTGCTGCGTCGGACTTGATTCCTGAAATAAGAAGAGAACAGAACAAAAAAAAGTCAATTATTGCCTATTTAATTTTTATTTTAGGGATAGTTTTTATGTTTATAGTAAAAGCTTTCAGCCATTAATTTTTTAAAATAAAAAATGAATATGAAGATAAAAGTTATTATTTTCAGTCTTGTCTTTCTATTTTTCGGCTGTTGCGATTATGCTTTAGCTGAATCAAGCCAAGTTAATGTTTACTTTTTTTGGGGCAGCGGTTGCCCGCATTGTGCCAAAGAAGAAAAGTTTTTGGAATTTTTAGAGAGCAAATATCCGCAAATTAAATTAAGGAGCTACGAAGTTTGGAATAATGCAGACAATCGGCAGTTGCTGATGGATTTAGGCAAGAAGATGAATGTTAACATTTCGGGAGTGCCGTTTACTGTTGTCGGCGAACATTACTTTACTGGTTGGTATGATGAAAAAAGTACGGGCAAGGCAATCGAGGACGCAATCAACTGCGCTTTAGAAAACGGCTGTCGAGATGTGGCTAGCGAGATAGTTAATGAAAAAAAACAAGAAGGGGATAAAGCAAGTATCTCTGCCATTCCGCAATCAATCAATGTTCCCGTTATCGGAGAGATCGAAACAAAGCATCTCTCTTTACCGGTTCTAACTATAATTTTTGGCGCTTTGGACGGTTTTAATCCTTGTGCTATGTGGGTGCTCCTGTTTTTAATTAGTCTTTTATTGGGAATGGAAAATAAAAAGAAGATGTGGATTTTAGGCTCAACTTTCATCGTCGCCTCTGCTTTAGTTTATTTTTTGTTTATGACAGCTTGGCTAAATTTGCTTTTATTTATTGGTTTTATTTTTCTGATTAGAATTGTGATTGGCGTTGTTGCTTTGTTGGCTGGCGGATATAATTTAAAAGAATATTTTACAAATCCAACGGCTAGTTGCAAGGTTACTGGCGCGCCAAAAAGACAAAAGATTTTTGCTAAGCTAAAAGCTATTACTCAGCAAGAAAGTTTTTACTTAGCTTTGGGCGGGATTATTCTTTTAGCCTTTGCTGTAAATTTAGTTGAATTAATTTGCTCCGCTGGTTTTCCAGCAGTTTATACTCAAATTTTAGCGATTAGCAATTTATCTGGCTGGCAGCACTATTTTTATATTCTTCTTTATATAGTTATATTTTTGCTTGATGATTTATTTGTTTTTGTGGCAGCAATGGTGACTTTGCAAACAACGGGTATAACAACGAAGTATACTCGTATTTCCCATTTGATAGGGGGAATTTTGATGGTTGTTATTGGCATTTTGCTAATTTTAAAGCCAGAGTGGTTAATGTTCGGATAATTTATGTACAATGATATTAGTTTCGCTTTATTTTTAACTTTTTTGGCTGGTCTTTCAACTGTGTTGGGTGGCGCTTTTGTTTTTTTATTTAAACAAATTAATGCTAGATTTTTATCCTTTGGTCTTGGTTTTTCAGCAGGAGTAATGATTTATTTGGCCCTTTTTGAATTGCTAGAGGAGGCAAACAATGAGTTGCAACTATCCCTGGGACATGAAGCTCATTGGCAGACTACTGGTTTCTTTGTTCTGGGCTTAGCAATTGCTGGCGCTATCGATTTAATTACTTTCCATCAAGCAAAAATTTGTGAAAATTTAAATCTTAGTATAAGCAGCCAGAAAAAAAATAGTAGAAATTGTTTAATTTATAAAAGCAATAGTAAGCAGGGATTGTTAAGAACAGGTCTTTTTGTTGCTTTTGCTATAGCGCTACATAATTTTCCTGAGGGTATGATAACTTTTACAGCCGCTAATGTTAATTATGTTTTTGGTTTATCAGTCGCGCTAGCAGTAGCTGTTCATAATATACCTGAAGGCCTTTGTGTTTCTTTACCAATTTTTTATGCCACAAAAGATAAAATGAAAAGTTTATTTTATACTTTATTGGCCGGATTGTCTGAGCCGGTTGGTGCTTTGGTTGTTTATTTCTTTTTTAGCAAATATTTAGATTCAGTTGTTCTCGGGAGAATGTTAGCTGCAGTCGCTGGTATAATGGTTTATATTTCTATTGATGAGTTATTGCCGACTGCTCGTCGTTTCGCTCGATGGCACGTTAGCCTTTTTGGTCTGGTTTCCGGAATAGCCGTGATAGCTAGTAGTTTATATTTATTAAATCAGTAAATATGTATAAGAAGATAGTATTCATTATTTTGTTTATATTTATTGTTGTTTTTTCTTCACCAGTTCTGGCTCAAAAGGAAAATGAAAATAATTTTAGCGAAGAAACTTTTGAAGCACAAGTTGTAAAAGTCCTAGAAAAAAGAACAGTTAGAAAAGAAGATGGTTTTACAGCAACTTTACAAAAATTAAAATTATTAGGGACAAGCGGTTCTTGGAAAAATAAAGAAATATTTTTTGATGGGACGGAAATAGATGTAATAGCAAAGAATATTTATAAAACAGGCGACAAAGTTTTGGTTTCTCGCAGTCTCAGCAGCGATGGCAGCGAAAAGTTTTATGTTACGGATTATGTTCGTCGTGGCAATCTGTATTTGCTGTCAGTATTATTTTTTATTGTCGTATTGTTAACAGGACGTTGGCGCGGTTTTAGAGCAATTTTAGGCCTTGGGCTTAGTTTTTTTATTATTTTTTACTTTATTATTCCTCAGATATTAAAAGGTAACAATCCCCTAGCTGTCAGTTTATTTTTTTCTATACTGATAATAGTCGCGTCTACTTATTTAGTTTATGGTTTAAATAAAAAATCTAACATTGCTATAGTTGGTACTTTTGCCGGCATAGCTATTGTCGGAACACTTTCTTTAGTTTTTACAAAGCTAACTCATCTGGCTGGTTTCGCCGACGACGAATCTCTTTATTTAGTTAGCTTAATGGGTGGCGATATTAATCTTCAAGGCTTGTTATTGGCGGGGTTTATTATTGGCGCTCTTGGCGTTTTAGACGACATAACAGTCAGTCAGGTTTCAACTGTTAAAGAGTTGACTGAAGCTAATTCTGCTTTAAAGTTAAGAGAAACATATAAACGAGCAATGAAAGTTGGCGTTGATCATATTGCTTCAATGGTTAATACTTTATTTCTGGCTTATGCTGGCGCTTCTTTTTCCTTATTGTTGCTTTTTAGTTTTAAGCAATCTCCATTTTTAACTTTTAGCCAAGTGATAAACAATGAGATTATTGCTACGGAAATTGTTAGAACCTTGGTTGGTAGTATAGGTTTGACTTTAGCTGTACCAATTACTACTTTGCTCGCTTCTTATTTTTACACAAAAAGAAAAAAGTAAATAGCTTATATTCTAATGAAATATAAATGTTTGTATAGTTTTATTAATCACAGGAAGTGAACTAATATCTAAATTATGACTAATAAAAAATATAAGATACTTTTATTGATTATTTTCTTAGCAGCTTTGTTGTGGTCGGCTATAAACCCCAAAGATTATTTCACTTGGTTTTTGGAAGTGTTTCCAGCAGTAATTGGCTTAATTATCTTGATTGTAATAGATAAAAAATTTGAGTTGACTAGACTACTTTATTTTTTGATTTTGTTAGAAGGTCTAATTTTAGTGATCGGTGGACATTATACTTATGCGGAGATGCCTTTATTTAATTGGTTAAAAGATGTTTTTGATCTAGGCAGAAATTATTACGATCGTTTAGGGCATCTGATGCAAGGACTCGTACCAGCCCTAATTGCCCGTGAAGTTTTAATTCGCAAGAATGTATTAAAGCCAGGTGCCTGGCTTTATTTTATTGTTGTTTGCATTTGTTTAGCTATCAGCGCTTTTTATGAATTTATTGAGTGGTGGGTAGCGGTTGCCTCCGGAACAGCCGCGGAAGCGTTCTTGGGAACACAAGGCGACACTTGGGATACGCAGTGGGATATGTTTATGGCTTTTGTCGGCGCTAATTTAGGGTTGATTTTTCTAAGTAAATTACACGATAGATATTTAACAAAATTAGAAAATAAATAAGTTCATTATCAAAAGACAAGGAGGCCGATCATGGCAAAAAAGGATAGACCGACTATTTGCACGGTTTGTTATGTTGTTGAGTTTAAGAAAAAGATGATTCTTTTAGGCCATAAGCGAAAAAGGCAAAATAGCAAAAGCTTGGGGGTAGGCAAATGGAATGGCCATGGTGGTCACTGGAAAGACAGCGAAACGATCGAAGCTACGGTCGCCAGGGAGCTGCTTGAAGAAAGCGGGTTGATTGTCCATTCAATGGAGAAGCGTGGCATTGCGCTGGCGAAAAATGAAGCCAAAAATACCCTGATAGAATTGCACATTTTTTTCGTTCATGATTATGACGGCGAATTGCTTTTGCAGACAGACGAGATGATAAACCAATGGTTCACGATCGACGAGATCCCTTACGACCAGATGTGGGCGAGCGACCAGATTTTACTGCCCTTGTTCTTTGCCGGCAAACAAGTTGCCGGTTGGTTCCACTATTATGACGACAACCATTTGATTTGGCACAAAATTGAGGAAGTGGTTCTCTTGCCAAATTCTATCGAGTGGTAAAAGGTTTTGACCCATATGCCTCGGCGCTAGCCAAAAGGGTCGTTTTTTTATTTTGGGCATCAATGATATAATGTTTCATATGACTAATAAAAAGTTAAAAGTTTTAATGGCAGCTTCGGAAGCGTCGCCGTTTGCTAAAGTCGGCGGGTTGGCCGATGTTGTCGGGAGCTTGCCTTTAGCTTTAGAAAAATTGGGAGTAGATGCGCGAGTAATTCTGCCGCTTTACGGCTCAGTTAACCGTCGGCAGTTTAATTTAAAAGTTGCTGCAAAAAACATTGAGGTTGTTTCGGCAGGCAAAAAAGAAAAAGTTAACGTTTGGCAGGCAAAATTAAAAGGCGCTCGGTCGATTTTTTATTTTATCGAATCACGGCGTTTTGCGCCTAAAGAAATTTATAGCGCAAAAAATGATAATGAATTAGCAAAAAAATTTTTGTTTTTTTCTTTAGCGGTTTTAGAGGTTTTACCGGTTATAAAATTTCAGCCGGATATTATTCATTGCCACGATTTTCACACGGCGTTAATTGCTGGCTTGCTTAAAGCTAGGAAATCAAAAATAAAAACAATCTATACAATACATAATCTTAGTTATCAAGGGAGCAGCTCGCCGCTCATCTTGCAAGAAGCAAATTTAAGCGCTGGTTCTTTGACCAGTTTGCAACGCGACGCGCAAGACGGCGAAATCAATTTTATGGTGCAGGGAATCTTAAACTCCGACGCAGTTACTACAGTGAGCAAAACTTATGCTAAAGAAATAGCCGCGCCTAGTAGCGGAGAAAATTTAGAGAAAGTTATCGCCTTGCGCAAAGTTTATGGCATTCTTAATGGCCTTGATACCAAAATATTTAATCCCGCGACTGACAAGCTGATTGTTAGGAATTATTCAGTTAAAAATTTAAGAAGCAAACAAGACAATAAAAAAGCTTTACAAAAAAAATTAGGATTTGCAATTGACGACAATATTCCGGTAGTCGGCATGGTAACGCGCTTAACATGTCAAAAAGGTTTTAGCTTGTTTAATGACCAGCTGTTGCGGTTGCCGATGCAGTTAATAATTTTAGGTACGGGTTTCAAAAAATACGAAGAAGATTTAGGCAGATTAGCGGGTAAATATCCTGATAAATTTAAATTTGCCAATTATTTTGATTTGCAGCTGGCGCAACAAATTTACGCTGGCTCAGACATTTTTTTAATGCCGTCTCGTTTTGAACCATGCGGCTTGGGGCAGATGATAGCGATGCGCTATGGCGCCATACCAGTCGTTCGCGCAACGGGTGGACTGGACGATACGGTTAACAGTAAAGTTGGTTTTAAGTTTAAAGATTTTTCTACCGACGCTTTAATAAAAACTTTGCAAAAAGCTATAAAAGTTTTTGACAACAAGAAAAAAAGGAAGCAGTTGCAACAAAACTGTATGCAACAAGATTTTTCTTGGGATAAGTCGGCTAAGGAGTACTTGGCGTTATATAAAAAACTGTTATCGTCATAATTTAATTATAATACATTTTTGGATCCCCGCCTGCCTGCGCAGGTAGGCCTTTAGCTCAGAATGACAAATTTATACACAGCCATCATTAATTTAATTATAAATTAATGATTTTTTATCACTAAGTTAATTTAGAATTTTGTTTAATATTAGCTACAAAATTATAAAATCTATTGATTTTTTTGTTTTTGTGTGGTATAATTATATTATAAATGTTCTTCGAAGGAGGATGCGCCATGTGTATTGATACCAAAAAAACATTTGGCATTGTCCTTACTCCAGAACAAGAGGAAAGAGTAACTCTTTTTGAGCAAGTATGCGATGAAGAATTGCCGGATATGGATCCGCAAACGAGGCGAGACGCCATTTTCGTCTTCATAAAAACGCATATACATCACGAGAATGTCTTTCCTTGGCTGGAAAAATCACTGGAGGCAGGACTCCGATGAAATGTTGCTCTTATGCTTTATTGAGGGCAACATTTTCTTTTGTAGTGCTTTGACTTATTCACATTGACTAAAGGCAAAAAATTTGCTAAAATATAAGTAGATAAAATCTGCCTTCACCAATTTCGGTGGGCAAGTAAAAATCCGCCTGCACTGAAGTTGTGGCGGACAGGTAAAAACAAAAATACAAACAAAATGACAAGCGCAGAAATGGCTTCGGCTAATATTCTTGATTTTAGACATATTGGTTGGAAGTATTACAATCAAATAAGAAAGAAAGTAATGGATAAGAGTTCAGCCTCTGGACTCTTCGTTAGTCTGTCCATTGCTTTTTTTATTGTCATTTTTGCCGCTTCTTTTTTACGAATTTGTTATATTTCCATTGAAAGATCTGATGTGGAGCAGAAGATTATTCAAGAAAAAATTTATCAGCTGGAAGTTTTTAACAATAATCAAGATAGCCAAATTCAGTATTTGCAACCCGGCAGTATGAATAGAAATAAAATAGATAGTATCAGTAGCATAAAGCTCGCTTAAGCTTAGCAATAATAGTTTTATATAATTATTGCAGAATTTGAGGTCGCATACACAATGACCTCATACAATGCTCTTTTAAAAAACTATGTTGCATTTTTGCAACATGTATTTCCCATAGGAGGGAAAAAATAAAAAGAAACGGGGATTGGTTGAGATGTTTATTTATAAACGTTCTCCCGCCCCTCTCTTTCTCACTTCGTCAAAATAAAAAAATGATGAAGTGAGTATGGGGATGAAAAACAAAAGTACCGCTTGAACTCGCAAAAGCGGTATTTTTGTTTTTGACCTCACTCAGACCTTTTTTCTGCCTGCCGTTAGGCAGGTTTTGCCAGGATAGAAAAATATATTTATCCACTTAAAATTTTCAGAAAGCATGATATATTATAGTTAAGCTGTGAATATTTAATGAAAGGAGGGTGGCGCTTTTGGTCGCAACTTGTAGAAGAAGTCTATCAGGCAACGACAAAGCAGCAGTTGAAAGGAGGACGGCCATGGCCAAGCTTCTCAAGATTCCGAAACAGAGCCTTTCGGGCTCCACAGGCGTTCTTTCTCCGTTATTTGCGAAAACGGCTTCGTCCGGAAGGAGGTGATCCAGCGCAGGAATTCTGAGCGCAGTGAGCTCGGATAGTTTGTAGATTGACCGGAGACTTTTTGTCTCCGGATTTTTTATTTTTAAGTTTTTGTTGTATAATAATAAAAGTAAATAATATATTTTTAGCAGACCTCACCCCATCCCTCTCCTTTTGAAGGAGAGGGAGCTAAGTTTAAGTTTTGATTATTATGTATTTAGAGAAGTTAGAGGTACAAGGATTTAAATCTTTTGCCAATAAAAATGTATTGGTTTTTCCGGGCATGCTTGATAAAAGCAAGCGCGGTTTGACAGCCGTGGTTGGACCGAACGGTTCGGGAAAATCAAATGTGGCTGATGCTGTGCGCTGGGCTTTAGGAGAACAAAGCATGAAGACCTTGCGCGGTAAAAAGAGCGAGGACGTTATTTTCTCCGGTTCTGATAAGAAGGGCAAACTAGGTATGGCCGAAGTATCTCTGCATTTAAATAATGAAGATAAAAAAGCGCCGATTGACTATTCGCAAATTGTTATAACCAGGAGATTGTACCGCAACGGCGAAAGTGAATATATTTTAAATAATAGCCGTGTCCGTTTGTCTGATATTCAAATGCTACTTGCTAAAGCTAAATTTGGTCAAAAAACTTATAGCGTTATTGGTCAGGGCATGGTGGAGGGGTTTCTTAACACATCGCTAGCTGAACGCAAAGAGTTTTTTGATGAAGCGACTGGTGTTAAGCAATATCAGATTAAACGTGATGAATCTTTGAACAAATTATTATCAAGTTATGATAATTTAGCACAGGCGCAGATGCTGATAGCAGAAATTGATCCGCGGCTGAAAAGTTTAACGCGCCAGGTAAATAAATTAAAAAAACGCGATGAAATCGAAACTGAATTAAAACAAGAGCAGCTAGATTATTACAGCAAATTATGGCACGAAATCAATAAGCAGTTTAAAGACAGCAACGAAAAGTACCTACGTTTAGAAAAAGATAAATTCGCCAAAGAGAAAAAAATTGAAAATGTAGCGTTGGAACTAGAGAATTTTCGTAAAGAATTGTCAGCCGATAATAAGTTTGAAATTAAGCAGAATGAGTTAAATAAAAAGCAGACTTTGCGCGACGAGATAAATAAAAAGTTGGCTCGCCTAGAAACGCAGTTAGAAATGAAGCTGGAAGCTAATGGCCAGTTTGATTTGTCATTCTTGATGAATAGGCGCAGTGAAATTGAGCGAGAAAAAAATAAATTAGCAGATGAAATAAAAGTATTGTCGGGTAGCATTGACGCTGAGAGAGCTAAGGCCGATAGCTTAGCAAAGGAAAAAAATGAAATAGATAGAAAGACGGCTGAATTGAACGCTGATTTAGAAAAAGAAAGTAAACGAGAATATGCTTTTGAAAACATCGAATTAAGCAAACTTTTACGCCAGACTTTGAATAAAATTAAAGTTTTTGATGAAGAGGAAGACTTAAGCAAGCTCAGGTCTTTAGCCAAGGAAATTGAGAAAGAAATTGAAGATATAATCAATATTTATGAAAATAAAGCTGGGAAAAACAAAGCAATAGATGGAGCCAATTGGCAAAAATTACAAAATTCTCTTAACGCTTTAATGCAGGCCAAGGAGGAAGTGATGATAAAAATAAATGAAGTTAATTTGAACATCTCTATCAAGCAAGAAAAGCTAAGGATGCTAAAGGAAAAGGCCGATAGTTTAGACTCTGAATTCGGAGGTTTAGATTTTAAAATAAAGCAAAAATCACAAAATTTTGATTTTAAGGAATTGGAATCGGAAAAGGAAAAAATAAAAAAAGATTTGATTAAAATTGATAGCGAAATTAGCTTTGTCAGAAACGAAATTAACGAAACAAACGAAAAGGAAGAAGCGCATCGCAATAAACTATTTTCTTTACAAAATGATTTGCAAAATTTACAGTACGAGCTAAACGTTTTAAATAGCCAGTTAAGCGAAATAAAAATAAATTCAACACGTTATGAGACAAAATTGGAAGATCTAGAAGTAGAGATTAGGGATGAACTGGGAAGTTTAAAAGAAGTAAAAGATAAAGAGCGCGGAGATTTTGACGTTGAAGTTAAGAAAGAAAGAATCGGGCAGCTAAAACGACAATTGGAACAAATCGGCGGCATTGATGCGCAAGTAGAGAAAGAATATGAGGAGACTAAGGAACGCTTTGACTTTTTGACAACTCAAGTTGAAGATTTATTGAAGGCGATAGAATCTTTAGAAAAGGTTATTAAAGAACTAGACATTATAATAAAAGAGCAGTTTGACAAAGAATATAAGGAGATAGCTCACAATTTTGAAAAATATTTCAAGATTTTGTTTAATGGCGGCAGCGCTAAGATTATAAAAGTGATGGCTGATGAAAAAGAAGATGAAGAAAAGCCGGGTGAAGAAAATGGGGAGGAAAAAGTTGAGGACAAAAAAAAGGATGAAAGTGTGGTCGGAGTTGATTTAAAGAAAATTAAGTTTTTGCAAAAGCATAATGCCACTGGACTAGCTGGCATTGAGATTCAGGCCACGCCTCCAGGTAAAAAAATAAAGTCTATTTCCATGCTTTCCGGCGGCGAACGCGCTTTAACCGCGATTGCTTTAATCTGCGCGATTATTAACTCTAACCCCTCACCGTTTGTAGTTTTAGACGAAGTGGACGCGGCGTTAGACGAGGCGAATTCGGAACGATTAGCTAAGATTTTAGACGAACTCTCGCACAAGACTCAATTCATAGTTATTACTCACAACCGCGCTTCCATGCGCCGCGCTAATATTTTATATGGTGTGACGATGGGCGATGATGGTGTAAGTAAATTATTGTCAATAAAATTAGAAGAGGCAAAAACTGTTTAATTTTTTAATTTAGCAATTTCTAAATTAATTTTATGACCCAAGAGCAAACAAAAAAATGTCCATTTTGCGCTGAAGAAATAAAAGCTGACGCAATAGTCTGCAGATATTGCCAGCGTGATTTGTCGGGGGATTTATCGGGAGCAGTAGCCGTTAATAAGACAAGCAAAAAAATAAAAAAGCATTTTATTAATTCAACCATTTTGTTTGTTTCGGGGTGTGTTTTGTTTTTTAGTGGAATAATTAGTTTTTTTGAAAACCGTAATGATGGCATGAGTATGATAAGGATAATGTTGGGTTCCGTTATTGGAATCGTTGGTATGATTTGGCTATTAGCGGTGATAATAAAAAATTATTGGGATAGAGGATAGAAGCGAGATGTTTTAAATTTGTTAAAATACAATTTTTAATTACCGATTGCCCGGGAGTGGTGAAATAAATAATTAAAACAAGGGCCCGTTGTTGATTGGGCCCCCTTGGGGAGTCTTGCCGATAGAGACAGTTTTTATTCGCTTTTAGCTTTATATATTCCCGTCATCATTTGCCATTGCGCTGATAAGTCGGCAAATGGCAGTTTATCTTTCCGTAATCCCGATCTGATATTTACCGAATTTATTTTGATTATTTTAACCCCCTTGACGTTGCTGTCTATTCGTGTGTAGTAGCCGTCAATAGGCAGCTGCTGGATACGAGGAAGTATCAGGTCCGCAAACCTCAGCACATCTTTTGCTCCCGTGCAAACATCAATTTCTCCCCAAACAGAAAAGATAGTTATGGTCGGACTGTGCAGCAGGGAATTAAAGACAATCCAAACCCCATCATTGAGCTGGAGGCTGCTTTTTTTGGGGACGGGTTCGTTCTTTATGAAAGGTAAATTATTTTTCCCGAACCAGACCGCTAATTTTTCGAAGATCTTGAATAATGACTGCACGATAATAAAGAGCGAGAATTCTTCAACACTAAATTCTGTTGTATCATGTTTCATGATATTCCTCCTTAGTCTATTCAATTTTTAGTATTTCATCTTAATACATATATCTTTTTAGGTCAATAACGTAATAAAAATAAAAAATTATGACAAAACGAGGAGGAGTAAAGATTGTCTTATGCCTAATTGGTTTAGGACTTTTTATTTTGGCGCCGAATAAGTTAGTTGCTGTTGGCGAACATTTAATAATTAACGAAGTGCAAATAAATGGCGCGGGCGGCACGCAGGAGGATTTTATAGAACTATATAATCCGACCAGCGAGCCGATTAATTTAAAAGGCTATCGACTAGTAAAAAGAACCAAAGTTGGTACGTCGGATACTTCGATTAAATCGTGGACCGGCGACGAATATGTTGCCGCTGGCGGCTATTATCTTTGGGCCAACAGCGCTAATGGTTTTGCTGATAGTATCGGCGCCGATGTCTTTACAACCCAAACAATTGCTGCGGATAATGGCATAGCTTTGCGTTTTGGCAAAGAAAACGAAGGTGAGATTATTGATAGCGTCGGTTGGGGAGCCTGTGCTAACATTTTTGTTGAAAACAGCGTTTTTCCTAACAATCCTGAAGCCGGGCAGAGCCTGGAAAGAAACAACTTCATTGATACAGACAATAACGCTAATGATTTTTTAATCAATCTTTCGCCTTCGCCGCAGAGTTCTCTCGGCAGTGCCGATCAGCCGAGCGAATCATTTTGCGGAGACGGCCAAAAAGATGAAGATGAAGAATGCGACGACGGTAATAGCAATAATGGCGATGGCTGCGATTCAGCCTGCGTGGTAGAAAAAAATGGTGAACCGACTGATACAAGCTTTGCATCTTCAACCTCGACAATCCCAGCAGATTCTCAAGCAAGCTTTCGCTGGGGTGAAGTCGTCATTAACGAATTTGTGGCCGATCCTAGCGACAATGACACCGAATGGATTGAAATTTTTAACGCAAGCTATAAAGAAATTGATCTGTCTGATTGGTTGATTGAAGACGGTAGCGGCGCCAAAACGAAATTGTCAGGCAAGCTAGGAACCAGCGGAGATAGCAGGTTTTTTGTTATTAATAAGCCAGCGGGCAGCCTTAATAATGCCGGGGATTTAATTATTTTAAAATATAAAGACGGAATTATTGATAAAGTAGCTTATGGCAATTGGGACGAGGGAGACAAAGATAATAATGCCCCAACCTCCCGCGATCCTTATGCGGTTGCGCGCCGAGCAGACGGCTATAACACCGGTAATAGTAAAAATGATTTTGCTATAACGACAACTTTGACTAAGGGTAAAAGCAATATTATCACCATCAGCGCCGAAGACGAAAATAAAAGCCAGGACAGTGGTTGTGGTTTGCAACAAGATGTTTTTATATCAGAAATTTTTCCCAATCCAATTGGGGCGACTGATGATCAGGAAGAATTTATCGAACTGTATAATCAAAGTAGCAGTGACATAAATTTGTTTGGTTGGAGTTTGGGAGACAACAGTAAAAAAAGATATGAATTTAAGTCAGGAGCTATAATAGGAGCTGGTTCTTTTTTGGCGGTTTACAGACCGGAGAGCGGTTTGTCATTAAATAATGACGAGGATACAGTCAAGCTTTTTAAACCTGACTGTGAAGAAACAAGCGAAGCAGTGAAATATAGCGGAGTCAAAGAAGGCTGGAGTTATAATAATGCCAAATATGCGTCGAGTAGTATTAATGTAAAAAACAAATGGGTTTGGAGCGACAAGGTGACGCCTGGTCAGTCCAATGATATGCCGGTAACCAATGAGCCGCCGGAAGTGGCTTTTGACGCTCCGGCTGAAGTTGAAGCTGGGAGCCCGGTATTTTTTGACAGCTCTGACACGACTGACGAAAGCACTAGCAGTTTAAAATATTTTTGGGATTTTGCCGACGGCGCTACCAGCACTTTAGCTAATCCGGAGCATACATTTTTTAAAACTGGCTCGTTTAAAATTAAGTTAACGGTTTCCGACGGCAAGAACGAAGCTAGCAAAATAAAAACAATAAAAGTGGTTAAAAAAGGCAGTGTGGTTGTAAAAGGAACCAGCACAGACAGTGCCAAAGCAGCAGCTTCTAAAACAGCCACCACAAAAAAGGCAGCTAGCAACATAAAAATTATAAATTTAGACAAAGTAAAAGAAATGGCCAAGGGCGATAGAGTTAAGGTTGAAGGTGCCGTAGCCATTTTGCCAAACATTTTTAGTTCTCAGTATTTCTATATCGTTGGTTCGGGTGGCGTTCAAGTTTATAGTTATAAAAAAGACTTTCCGGAATTAAAAGTTGGCGATATAGTTTCAGTCACTGGTGAAATTTCGATTGTCAGCGGCGAGAAAAGAATAAAAACCAACACTAAAGACGATATCAAAATCATAAAAAACGAAAAAGAACCAGAACCGGAAGTTTTAAGCTGTGAGAATATTGATGAAGAAAGCGTCGGTCATTTAGTGTCAGTTGTTGGTGAAGTGACCGAAAAAAAAGGTTATACTATTTTTTTGGACGACGGTACCGACGAAGCGCAAGTTTATTTAAAGAAAAATACGGGATTAAGCAATAGCGATTTTACCGAAGGCGACAAAATAGAAGTGCGCGGAATTGTCGGCCAAAGCGGAACGAATTTAAGAATTATGCCACGCAGCAAAGATGATTTAATAAGGCAAAACGATGAGGCCGGTGAAGTTTTGGGCGAGGTATCACAAAGCGATGGGTGGCAATTAGCACAAAGAGATAAAAAAATGGAATTACTAAAATATTTTTTAGCTATAGCGGTTTTTATTATTTTAGGTTTAGTCATATTTATTTTCAAAAAATTGACAAATAAATGATCTGACGTTATTGTGTAATTACAATAAAACATCCTTGAAAGGAGGAACAATCAGAATGTTGCCGAGAGGTTGTTTAATATCCGTACCAGGAATTCACAAATTGATCCACGACCTTGATGGTTTAATATGGTTGTTTCAGGAGCGTTCTTACGAATATCTTTTGGACTTGCACAAGTATCCCCACTCCTGCATCGATCAGTATGGGGAAAAGAGCGATGTTTTTAACGGCAGGCCCAGAAGGGGCGAAAATGGAGGACAGCCAACTCCGACTTTTGGAGATTGGCTTCAAGTAAGCGGCTTATTAGAGCTCGTAAGTGAGTTTAATACAAGGAAGGAGTCGGTGGGGATCAGGTGATCCCCCTTTTTCTTTATTTACTTTTGGAATTATATTATAATTAGTGTATAAAGTTACTTTAAGTAATGAATATTTTTTATGGCTTTTGGCAAAAAAAAGTTTAAGTTTAGAAGAAGGCGTAGCGCTCTAGATTATATTGCCTTACCGCATTTACCCGAGTTTGATCTTGATCCAGAAACGAAAAGGGGCATTTGGGTGATAGTGTTAATTGCTTTGGGCGCAATTGGTGCTCTGGGCTTGTTTGATATGGCTGGCGATCTAGGTCGCTATTTGAACAAAGGCCTATCTTTAGGCTTTGGTTGGGGCAGGTTTTTTATTCCATTTTTAATCATGATTTTAGGCTATCTTATTTATAATCAGGAGCTAGAAATAAAAAAGAGCAATTATTTTGGCTTGCTCATTTTTGTTTTTTCGTTGCAAGCTTTGTTAATGATATCTATTAATATTGATAGTTGGGAGACTAGTTTGTCAGAAGGAAAGGGGGGCGGTTATATTGGTTGGTTGCTAGCTAATAGCTTAATGAAAGGCGCTGGCTTTTGGGGAACTATAATTTTAATTTTTAGCTTGTTAATTATTTCAATTTTATTGTTATTTAATACTGGTTTAGCTCGTATTTTTGGTAAAGAAAGCGCTATCGGAAAAATAATGACACCAGTTAGCGCTGTTTTAGGTTGGTTTACAGAATGGCGTAAACGCCGTCAGGAGCTAGCCGATAAAGAGGAAGAGGAGGAAGAAGAAGACGATGAGGACGACAAAGACGAGGAAGAGGAGGAAGAAGAAGACGATGAGGACGACAAAGACGAGGAAGAGGAGGAAGAAGAAGACGATGAGGACGATGATGATAAGACAGACAAAGAAGACTTGGAACAAAAGAAGCTGCCAATCTTTAAAATAGAAGAAATAAAAAACGGCGGTGAACAATTTTGGTGGCAAGAGCCAACTAATATTAGAATAAGTTTGCCTTTGGGCTTGCTAGACGGTAAGAAAGAAAAGCCGACCAGCGGTGATATAAAAGAATACCAGGAAATAATCAAGAGAACTTTAGAAAATTTTGGTATTCCAGTAGAAATGGGAGAAGTGACTGTTGGTCCTACCGTAACGCAATATACTTTAAAACCGGCTGAGGGTGTGAAATTATCACGTATCACAACCTTAAGTAATGATTTGGCTTTGGCTTTGGCGGCGCATCCAATTAGAATTGAAGCGCCGATTCCGGGCAAAAGATTGGTCGGTGTAGAAGTGCCTAACCAGAAAAAAGCTATGGTATCGCTTAAGGAAGTTTTACTGTCTAAAAATTATGTTAACCGCAAATCTAACAATATGGTTGCTTTAGGTAAGGACGTGGCGGGTACAGTTTGGCTGGATGATATTTCCAAGATGCCTCATTTATTGGTGGCTGGCGCGACTAATTCCGGTAAATCAGTTTGTTTAAATTCAATTATTGTCAGCTTATTATATCAAAATAGTCCGGATGAGTTGCGGTTCATTATGGTTGATCCGAAACGCGTTGAAATGCAGGTTTACAATAATATTCCGTATTTGCTGACGCCGGTAATCACTGATGCTAAGAATACGATTATTGCTTTGAAGTGGTGTCTCGTAGAGATGGAAAAACGTTTTGATCTTTTGTCAAAAGCCGGTCATCGCAATATTCAGACTTATAACGCTTCCGTCAAAATAAAAATGCCTTATATAGTTTTTATTATTGACGAGTTGGCTGATTTGATGGTGGCCGCAGCCAAGGACGTTGAAGCTGGGGTTATCCGTTTGGCGCAGATGGCGCGCGCGGTTGGAATACATTTGGTTTTGGCTACACAGCGTCCTAGCGTTGATATTATTACCGGTTTAATTAAATCCAATATGCCGGCGCGCATTGCATTCTCCGTGGCTTCCGGAACTGATTCACGCACGATTATTGACACGATGGGCGCTGAAAAATTATTAGGACGCGGCGATATGCTATATATTAATGCCGAGATGTCTAAACCAGTTAGGTTGCAAGGAGCGTTTTTAAGCGACGATGAAATTCGGCGAGTGGTTAGGTATATAAAAGAAAAAGGCGGCCCCGCCCAATATTTAGAAGATGTAACTAACAAGCAAAAAGTCGGCGGTTTGAGTGGCAACGGTTTTGGCGATGACGGTGAAGGCGACGATCTCTACGAAGAAGCTAAAGAAATTGTTATTAATCAGGGTAAAGCTTCAGCTTCGTTTTTGCAAAGAAAATTTAGCATCGGCTATAATCGAGCCGCTCGTCTGATAGACATAATGGAGCAGATGGGCGTAGTCGGTCCTGCCAACGGCTCGAAGCCGCGTGAAATTTTAATTAGCCGCGAACAATATGAAGCGACAATAACGACTGGTGTCAGCGGCGTGGCTTTGCATAGCCGCGAAGAGGCAGAGGCGCCGGATGAATTTTTAAATAGTTTAGGTGAAGAAGCAGAAGTGCCGCCGGTTTTAGTTAGAAAAAAAATTGATGATGATATTGATTGGGAAGGAGAGGAAATTACTGTCGGTGAAGAAGAAGGCGACGAAAACGAAGACGAGGCTGAAACAGAAGAAGAAATAGAAGAAGAGGCAAGGTCAGAGCTTACAGAAAGAAAAGCCAGAAAAGAAATAAAAAAAGCCAGAAAAATTGAAGTTACTAAAAACGACGACGATCCATCATATGACATAGTCAAAGAAGAAGATGACGATGGTCGATACTTTTCGCGTTAATTTTTGTTGGCTTGCATTCCTGAAATTTTTAGTGTAATATTTGTTTAGCTCCCAGCTTTTAGCTGTTAGCTTTTAGAATTAATTGGCAAGCTATAAGTTAAGAGCTTACAGCTTACAGCTATTATAATATGTATCTTCAATATTTCGGGCATTCATGCTTTAAAATTCAAGATAAAACGACTACTGACGGTATCACGGTTGTCACCGATCCGTTTAGTAAGGAGGTGGGTTTAAAAGTGCCGAATTTCGAGGCAGATATTATAACTATCAGTCACGATCATTACGATCATAATAATTATAAAGCTTTACGAGGTACGCCATATATTATTAGACATGCCGGCGAATATGACATCAAGGGTGTGGCGGTGCATGGCGTTGATGCTTATCATGATAACAAAGAAGGTAAAGAAAAGGGCGGTAATGTAATCTATCGTATCGAGATTGACGATATTTCTATAACTCATTTAGGTGATTTAGGACACACTTTGACCAGCCAGCAGTTAGAGGTTTTAGTCGGTACCGACATTTTGCTAATTCCAGTGGGCAATAAATATTCTCTTGATGCCAAACAGGCTATGGAAGTAATTAGCCAGATTGAGCCGCGCATTGTTATTCCGATGCATTATAAATTGCCGGGCTCTGCGATAACTGACATTGATAGTGTTGATAAGTTTATTAAAGAGATCGGTTTAAAACCGACCGAAGAAGAAAGATTAAAAATTAGTAAAAAAGATTTGCCGGCAGAAGATATGGAGCTAGTAGTGATGAAGGTGTCGTAATAGCACATAGCGTAGAGCGTATAACAAAAAAACGAGCGGAAAAACCGTTCTTTTTTTAATTTTTATATATTTAAATTATTTTTTTATTTTAAATATAAAAAATATTGATCTTTTGGACAATGTTTTGGTGAATAATTGATAAGTAAAAAGAGAAGGCAACTAAACGTTTAGACACCTTCTAAATATTAATAAAAATTTATTTAATTTTAGCCTAAAATAAGAATATAATTTTAACTAAAAACTCTTTACATTTTGATATATTTTTGCTACAATTTAGATGTATTTGGCACTCATTTCGGGGTGATTTTTATTTTAATATATGGAGGGCAAAAAACAAAAAAATAGGTTTAAAAAGGACGGAGTAAAAATGTCAAAACGGGTAGATTTGCACGTCAAAGTCAAGAAAACAGAGGTGGGGAAACGAGACAGTCATTCAGAGAATAATGCAGAGCAAATAAAAAGAGAGAGGGTGTATATAGCGCCCGCTGCGGTGGAAAAGGATAAAATTACTTTAATGTGGGGCGGAGCGATATTCTTTTTGGCCCTAATATTCGTTTGCTGGATGACAATTTTTAAAGATTCATGGCGCGGTTTAACTTTAGGATCGGAATTAAATTTAGACCCTATTAACAAAATCGTTGATGAATTTAGCGATGGGTTCAGCTCTACTTCCGATCAGATAGAAATAGTCAATACGATGGTAAAAAAAATAGAGCAAGAATCTGCGAGCACGACTGCAATTTTAGAACAAGATGAAAATAACCCGCCGTTTGATGATAATGAGTTAAATAAAATCAAAGAAGAAATTATAAATTTAAAAAGCGATTTTGAAAACCAACAATAATCAAAGGTTAGTAAATTAAAAACAATGACTAAAGATAAAAAAACAACTAGCAAAAAGGGCGCTAAAAAAGATGAAAAAAATAAAGAAGAACCAACAGCAAAAGAAGAGGCCGTTGAAAATGGTAGCAACGAAGATAGAGGCGAGGTAAAAAATTTAGTGGTGGCAGAAAAGTCTAAAACTGAATATGGCTTGGTGGAACCCTTATCTATTAGCGACGAAATGAAGAAGTCTTATTTGGAATACGCGATGAGCGTGATTGTTTCACGCGCCTTGCCGGATGTTCGCGATGGTTTGAAACCAGTGCATCGCCGTATTCTTTACGCAATGTGGAATATCGGTTTGAAAGCAAATGCTAAATTTCGTAAATCAGCGACCGTTGTCGGTGAGGTTTTAGGCAAATACCATCCGCATGGCGACGCGGCCGTTTATGAATCAATGGTTAGAATGGCACAAGATTTTTCAATGCGCTATCCTTTGGTACGCGGTCAAGGAAACTTTGGCTCGATGGATGGCGATAGCGCGGCCGCTATGCGTTATACAGAAGCGAAAATGTCGGCTATTGCCGAAGAGCTTCTGCGTGATATTGAAAAAGACACAGTTAGTTTTATACCAAACTACGATGGCTCGCAAAAAGAGCCGACAGTTTTGCCGGCCACCTTACCGCAATTATTGCTAAACGGCACTATGGGTATCGCCGTCGGCATGTCGACCAACATTCCGCCACACAACCTAAATGAATTATTGGATGCTATTAACTATTTAATTGATGAGCCGGAAGCGACAACTGAAGATTTGATGAAATTTGTCAAAGGTCCTGATTTCCCGACTGGCGGCGTGATTTATAATAGTAAAGATATTTTACAGGCCTATGCTACTGGTAAAGGCGGTATTGTTGTACGCGGTCGGGCAGAAATCGTGGAAACTAAAAGCGGCGGCTTTAAAATTGTCGTTACTGAAATTCCTTATCAGGTGAATAAGGCGACTTTAGTAGAAAAAATTGCTGAGTTGATCAAAATAAAAAAATTGGAAGGAATTAAAGACTTGCGTGATGAATCCGATAAAGACGGCGTGAGAATAGTGATGGAGCTAAAAAAAGACGCTTATCCTAAAAAGATTTTGAATAGTTTATTTAAGCACACCCAGCTGCAAGAAACCTTCCATGTTAATATCTTAGCTTTAGTAGACGGCATCCAACCAAAGGTTTTAACTTTAAAGATGGCGCTGGAAGAGTATATTAAACATCGCCAAGAAGTTATAAAAAACAGAACGCAGTATGAATTAAATAAAGCTAAAGAGCGCGCCCATATTTTAGAAGGATTGATGGTCGCCTTGGCTAACATTGATGCGGTCATAAAAACTATAAAAGCCAGTCGCGATCGCGAAGTAGCAAAGACCAGCTTGATCAAAAAATTCAAATTAACCGAACGTCAAGCCTTTGCTATCTTAGAAATGAAGTTAGCGACTTTGGCCAATTTGGAAAGTTTAAAAATTGAAACCGAATTGAAAGACAAACAAAAGTTGATTAAAGAATTAGAAAGTATCTTAAAATCAGCAGCAAAAATAAAGGCGATAATTAGAGAAGATTCGCAAGCGATGAGAGATAAATTCGGGGATGAACGCCGTACTCAAGTTATCAGCCATGGTGTTAAAGAATTTTCAGTTGAAGATTTGGTGCCCAATGAAGAGTCGGTGGTACTCATGACACGCGACGGCTATATTAAACGCATCGCTCCCGATACTTTTAAAACTCAAAGCCGTGGCGGCAAGGGCGTAATTGGCCTAACAACCAAAGAAGAGGATATGGTTGAATTTATGTTTACGACCACAACTCATAGCGACATTCTTTTTTTCACTACTCGCGGCCGCGTTTTTCAACTAAAAGCTTATGAGATCCCCGCTGCAGCTCGTACAGCCAAAGGCCAGGCAATCGTCAACTTTCTGCAGCTAGGCAGCGGCGAACAAGTGACTTCAACCCTGCCCCTAGATAAAATCGCCAACAATGAATATTTGTTTTTTGCCACTGAAAAAGGTTTGGTCAAAAAAGTAAAAATTAACGCTTTTGATAATGTCCGCCGTTCTGGTTTGATTGCTATCAAAATAAAGCCGGAGGATAAATTAATATGGGCTAAACCAACCAGCGGCAAAGACGATATCCAGTTGATTACCGCTAACGGCCAGGCAATTAGGTTCAATGAAAAGATGGTGCGCGATATGGGCAGGAATGCTGCCGGCGTTACTGGGATTAGGATGAAAGGCAATGACGCCGTTGTCGGTATGGGAGTTATTAAGAGTGATAAAGAGAAGCAAAAGAAGTATCAAGTATTGACTATTATGGAAAATGGTTTTGGCAAGCGTTCTCCGCTAAATTTATATAAAGTTCAAGGACGCGGCGGTTCCGGAATTAAAACGGCTAAAGTGACGACTAAAACCGGCAAATTAACTAACGCTTATATTGTTAACGTAGAAACTATGCAAGACAAGGATTTGATTATAATATCCGAACAAGGGCAGGTTATCCGTTTGCCATTTAAATCAGTTAATCAAGCTGGCCGCGACACTCAGGGCGTTCGTCTGATGCGCTTTAAAGACGCTAAGGATAGGGTGGCCTGTGTAACCTGGGTTTAGTTTTGCCTTAATTTGCAGCTAATTAAATAGTCTGCTATTATTAAATAATATTTATTTATTAACCTAAGAAATTCTTCATTCCTAAGAGTTTCTTAAAAAAAATAAAGCTATGAAAAAAGTTGTTATTTTGAGTTTAGCCCTCATGCTACTAACAGCCGGTTGTAGTTTGACGGGCAGCAAGGAAGGCGGTTTTAGCTTGTTTAAGAATAAAGATGAGCTCAGTGCCGAAGAAGCTAAAATAAAAGCGGCTGATTTTATTGATAATAATTTAGTACAACCAGGCAGTAACGTGACTATTAAGGACATTATTGAAGAGGACGGTCTTTATAAGATGACTGTTGTGACTGCCTCTGGTCAAGAAGTTGTTTCTTATTTATCAAAAGACGGTAAGAGATTCTATCCGCAAGTAATTGACATTGAACAAGTTGAAGCGCAAGCTAAAGAGCAAGAAGCGGCTAACCAAGAATCAGAAACCGTTACCGCTGTCAATTTACCGAAGCAGGACAAGGCAAAAGTTGAGTTATTCGTTATGAGCCATTGCCCCTACGGCACGCAAATAGAAAAGGGTATTATTCCGGTTATCGAAACTTTAGGCAATAAGATAGATTTTGAATTAAAGTTTTGCAACTACGCTATGCACGGTGAGAAAGAATTAAAGGAGCAGCTAAATCAATATTGTATTCAGAAGAACGAGCCAACTAAGCTCATTGCTTACTTAAAGTGCTTTTTAGAAGCTGGTGATGGCGATGGTTGTTTAACTAAGACAGGCATTAACAAGAGCAAGTTGTCTGCTTGCTTTAGCGCAACCGATAAAGAATTTAAAGTGATGGAAGGATTTAATGATAAAAGCACCTGGTTAAACGGCAATTATCCTAAGTTTAATGTTTACAATGATGATAATGTGAAATATAGTATTGGCGGCTCCCCAGCTTTGGTGGTTAATGGCCAGCAGGTTTCTTCTGGACGCAGCGCTAAAAGTTTGCTCGATACTATTTGCGCCGGTTTTAGTTCCCAGCCAGATGAGTGCCAAGAGAATTTGTCTAGCGACAATCCTTCGGCTGGCTTCGGTATGGCTACTGGCGGTTCAGCTTCAAATGCTAGCTGCAACTAAAAATTTTTAATATTCTGCATAATAGACGCAAGGGGCGATTGATTTCGCCTCTTGTTTGTTCTAAAATATAAGTTGTATGGCTTTAATTTTTGATATTGAGACTGTTGGCGAAAAATTTGATGAACTCGATAGTATTACTCAAGAAAATTTGACTCGTTGGATAAAACGTGAAGCCGCCGGCAATACAGAAAAATTTAATGTGATGCTGGCTGACTTGAAAGAGAGCTTAGGATTTTCGCCTTTAACCGGGCAAATTGTCGCTATCGGCGTTTTTGACACCATAAAAAATCAAGGAGTCGTTTATTATCAGGCGCCAGCTAGCGAAGAAAAAGACAGTCAAGAAGAAAATTTTTTATTTAAACCTAAAACCGAAGCAGAAATGTTAACAGCTTTTTGGCTGGGAGCAACCCGTTACCAGGAATTCATTAGTTTTAACGGCCGTTCTTTTGACGTCCCCTTTTTGGTCATGCGCTCCGCCAAACACCAGATAAAGCCGACTGTTAATTTGATGACTTATCGTTATGGGCGCGATCGCGATTACGGAACTAAGCACATTGACTTACTTGACCATCTAACTTATCAAGGCGCTGTTAGGCGCAAAGGCAGTTTACATTTATTTTGTCGGATGTTTAATATTAAATCGCCGAAAAGCGGCGGCATAACCGGAGATGACGTTAGTCGTTTATTCAACGAAAAAAAATATTTGGAAATAGCGGAATATAATAGTTGGGATTTGATTGCGACCTGGGATCTCTATAAGATTTGGCAAAAATATATTAATTTAAATTAATATAAAATGAAAAGTTATTTAATTTTTAACTTTGAATTGCCATTTTGTATTATTCTTGACAGAAAGTAGAAATTACAATATACTTAGAATGTAAAAAAATAATACCGCTTTTATTAAACCTCTGAAGTAGCGGCCAGAGGACTTGCCTGCGGGCGGGTTAAACTAGGCTTTTTTTATTAGTAAAAAAGTTTAGCTTGAAGATAATATTATGTCAGATGAAGTAAAGACAACCAATAACAGCTCTAGTGAAGATTTCAAAAAATTGCTAGATGTCAATGATTTTAAAATTCCGCAAGTTGGCGACTTGGTAAAAGGCAAAGTTATTACCGCCTCTAAAGCTGAAGTCAAATTGGATATCGGCGGCTTTATTACAGGTGTGGTCCGCGGCCCGGAGCTTTACGAAGAAGACGATGATTATGCTGATTTACAGTCAGGCGACGATGTCGAAGCTACCGTTATTGATGCTGAAAACGAGAATGGTGAGTTGGAACTTTCTTTTCGTTTTGCCGGCCAGGAAAAGGCTTGGAGCGGTTTGCGCAAGGCCTTCTCTAACCGTGAAATTCTTAAAGTCAAAGTAGCCGACGCCAATAAAGGCGGTCTTTTGGTTAAGTATCGCCAGATTGCCGGTTTTTTGCCAGTGTCGCAATTAGCTCCGGAAAATTATCCGCGCGTTAACGGTGGTGATAAGGGTAAGATTTTAGAAAAATTAAAATCATTCGCCGGCAAAGAATTTGAAGCCAAAGTCATGACTCTTGAAGAAAGAGAAGATAAAATTATTTTTTCAGAAAAGGAAGCCTGGAACGAGAAACAAAAAGATGTTATTCAAAAATATAAAGTCGGTACCGCTGTTGAGGGGAATATTACCGCTATTACTGATTTTGGTGTTTTTGTTAGCTTCGGCGACAATATGGAAGGTTTAATCCATATTTCCGAATTAGCTTGGCAACGCATTGACGATCCCGCTGATCTTTTTAAAGTCGGCGACAAAGTTAAGGCTGAGGTTATCAGCGTTGAGAACGGCAAAATTTTCTTAAGCGCCAAAAAGCTCATCCATGATCCTTGGACCGATGTTGATAAAAAGTATAAAACCGGTCAGATTGTCGACGGCACCATTCTTAAAGTTAATCCGTTTGGTTTGTTTGTGAAATTAGACGACGACATTCATGGCTTAGCTCATATCAGTCAAATCGCCCTTGGCCCAAAGGAAAGAATCCACGATATTTACAAAGCCAAAGACGTTGTTAAATTTGAAATTGTTTCTATCGAACCAAAAGAACATCGACTTGGTCTGACGGTTGCCGCTGATAAAGCCAAAAAACAAGCAGAGCCAGCTAAGGAAGTTAAGGAAGAAAAAGAAAAAAAGACAAAAGATGAACCCTCCTCTGCTGAAGCTACGGATGACAAGAAATCAAAAGCTAAAAAAGAGACTAAAGAAAAAGCAGAAAAAAAGCCAGCCAAGAAAGCAAAAAAGTAAACTCACATATTACGTAACACGTAACAAAACGAGCGGTTTTATCCGCTCGTTTTGGTTTCAAAATGTTTATGATTGTTATTGATGCTATGAACTAAAGTGTTTGAGACAAAAGCGTCTATTTTCTCTAGGCTTCTCATGGCATAGGTATTTATCATGAGTCTAAAGTCTGATTTTTTAGCACATGACCGCCTCCTTTATAATTTTTTAAAGTATATTCCCTGGACATTAATATGTCAAATGAAAAATATTAGGCTAAAATGGCTGTAAAAAATGGTCTAACAGCTGTTGCCAAATGCGCCATAATATTATATACTACCATTTATGCTAACAATTAAAATTATTTTTTAATATGAAAAATTTAATAAAAAATTTTTTAATCTTTTTTGTCTTTTTTTTGGTTATTGCGGCAGTTTTTAGCGGTCTGGTTAACAAAGCCGAACAAGCAGAAAAAGTCGGTATAGAAACTTTAATTAGCCGTATAAATGAAGAACAGGTTGAGAGCATAACTATCAACGGTGCAGAAATGCAAGTGGCTTTAAAGGACGGCGCTAAAGAGGTAGTTAAAAAGGAGGCCGGGCAGACTTATTCAGAGCTTTTGGCTAATTACGGCGTTGATAAAGATAAGATGGTTAAAGTTAAAGTCGAGGTAATTGAAGATCAGGGCTGGAATTTTTGGCTGACGACTATCCTGCCTTTTCTGCTGCCATTTTTGTTGATTGGCGCTTTTATTTATTTTATGATGCGCAGCGTCCAGGGGGCCAATTCCAAGGCTTTGATGTTTGGACAATCGCAGGCCAAAGAGTTTAATCAGGAAAATAAAAATAAAGTGTCTTTTAAAGACGTAGCTGGCGCCAAGGAAGCTAAGGAAGAATTGGCAGAAGTGGTAGAATTTTTAAGAACGCCGAAAAAATTTCAGGAATTAGGCGCGCGTATTCCGCGCGGCGTTTTGCTTTTGGGCAGTCCGGGCACCGGCAAGACTTTGCTAGCGCGGGCGGTAGCTGGCGAAGCTAATGTCCCCTTTTTCCATATTTCAGGTTCGGAATTTGTTGAGATGTTTGTCGGTGTTGGCGCTTCGCGCGTCCGCGATTTATTTAAAAAAGCCAAAAAGAATGCTCCCTGTATTGTTTTTATTGATGAAATTGACGCCGTTGGTCGTAAGCGCGGCGCCGGACTGGGTGGGTCGCATGATGAGCGCGAGCAGACTTTAAACCAGATCCTAGTCGAGATGGACGGTTTTGATCAAAATACTAATATTATTGTTATGGCGGCAACGAATCGTCCGGATGTTTTAGATCCAGCGCTTTTACGTCCGGGACGTTTTGACCGTCAGGTAGTACTTGAAAATCCGGACATTAAAGATCGTGAAGAAATCTTAAAAGTGCATGCCAAGAAAAAACCGTTGGCAAAAGATGTTAGCTTACGTCGCGTGGCTGAACGTACACCTGGATTCTCCGGTGCTGATTTAGCTAACGTTTTAAACGAGGGCGCGATTTTGGCCGCTCGCCAAAATAAAAAGATTATTGAAATGCCCGATTTATTTGAAGCGATTGAAAAAGTCATGCTGGGTCCGGAGCGTAAGAGCCGCGTTTTATCTGAGCGCGAAAAAGAAATTACCGCTTATCATGAAGCCGGGCACGCTATCGTGGCTCACTTTTTGCATCATATGGATCCGGTGCAGAAAATTTCGATTATCGCCCGCGGCCAGGCTGGCGGTTATACGATAAAATTACCGACCGAAGATAAGCATATGTTTACTAAAACCGAGTATATTGAAGAGATCGCGGTGCTACTCGCCGGCTATTTAACTGAAAAAGAAAAGTACGGCGAAGTAACAACCGGCGCTACCTCTGATTTGCGCCGCGCCACTTCGATTGCCCGCCGTTTAGTGACGGACTTCGGCATGTCCGATGGTCTTGGCCTGCGTACTTACGGCGAAAAAGAAGAGCTTATTTTCTTAGGACGAGAAATTCACGAGCAGCGCGATTATAGCGAAAAAGTCGCCGAACAAATTGATAATGAAATTTCCGCTTTTATTGAAAAAGCGACTAAGGAAGCGGAAAAAGTAATTAAAGATAAAAAAGAAATTTTAGAAAAAGTAGTGGCTGAATTGTTAGTTAAAGAAACTTTAGAGAAGGAAGAATTCGAAGCGATTGTTGGAGAAAAGGATGGTAAAAAAGTTTTACCAAAAAAAAACGAAGAAGGGCAGGAAAAATTTTCCGCAGAAGAGGTAACTACAAATGAAAAATCAACTGAGACCGAAATTGTATTAGACAAAGAAGACAAATAATATTTTTATAATTCCCCTCCTAGGGAGGGGTTGGGCCTGCCCGCAATGCTTCGCTTGCGAGGCGAGGCGGGGGTAGGTTTATTTTTTCTAACACACCCCGCTCCGCAAATGCGGAGCGCCCCTCTAAATAGAGGGGAATAAAAAAGATCTCGCGTGAAGTGGGATTTTTTTGTAAAAAAAAGGGGGCGAGCGTTTTTGGATTGCTCGCCCCAAGAGGAGGTAACTTGTTTGGGCGGTTTTTAGGCCGCTTTATTTTCGGTTTCAGCGAGTCTGCCGAAGAATTCGTGAGCCTTGATAGCTCCCTTCGGCAACACTGACAGCACCTGTCCCGGCGAATATGTTTCGTGGGGCACCAGGTAATCCAGAATCGGCAGGGTCTTTATCTCCTTGGTCACGATATCTAAATAATCGCTTCCAAGGTGAATCAGAGTCTTGCCGGCGGCAGGCCCATGATAAAAGTTAACCGGCTTCTCTACGATGGTCAGCATAAAACGCCTGACCTTGAGATGTTTTGATAGTACTCCAGCTTCCTGCTGGAGTCCATTCTGGCTGAGTTCATCAGCCAGAGTCTTTATCTCTTCAGTTGAGACCTTCAGCAAGTCTCGGTCGATCATTTTATTATAGGCTCTGAGTTGTTCCTTGGCTCCTCGTTGTTCCGTAGTTTGAATGTGCATGACTAGTTTTCCCCTTTTTATTGTAGTTTTTTGTTAAAATACAGCTTCGTTAGCATATCATTAAATAATTTTTTTGTCAAGTCTTGAGCGATTTTTGTAAATACAGTATGATAACTTACGACTATTAATATGCGTATCTGGGATCTGCCGCCAAAACATTTTTGCCACAAGCACCTTGTCGCGGAACATCGTGAGTTGCACGGTCTTTGGAATATTTTAACTATTCATAGGGGTCAAGGCGGTTATTCGCGCCATCCAGAAACCTTGCGCTGGGTCGGAAAAACTAAAGCGCTTTATAGTCGCCATAAACTTTTAGTTAAGGAATTTAAACGTCGCGGTTATCGTCATCTATCGCCGTTAGATAAAAAGTTGGCAACAGGGAAAAGTAAGCAAGATAAATTAATAGACTCTTTGATCAAGCAAAGAGAAAAATTGAAAGCTAAAAATTGTATCTGCTTTAAATAAAGAGGCTGCTTTTTAAAGCAGCTTTTTAGATTGATTTTTTTGGCTAAAAATGGTAGATTAAAGGTGGGTTAAAATATAAAAGATGATTTTATAAGAAAATAATTATTAATAGTTCTTTGCAATTTTATGTTAGTTTTTATTGATGATTCTGGAGATCCAGGATTTAAATTTAACAAAGGCTCCGCTACTCATTTTGTTATTGGCATGGTTATATTTGAGGATGAACTAGAAGCGGAAAAGACCGCAATTGCCATTAAAGAGTTAAAACGAGAAATAGGTTTTAAAGATAATACTGAGTTTAGGTTTTTTAAAACTAGAAAAATTATTCGTCAAAAATTTTTAGAAACCATAAATAAGTTTAATTTTAAAATTAGATGTTTAGTAGTTTAGTAGTAGATAAATCAAAAATTTATAGTGACGAGTTAAAAAATAACAAAAATTCATTTTATAGTTATTTTATTAAAGAAGTTTTGCAAAATAGCAATGATAAAATTTTAGATGCAAAGATTAGAATTGATGGCAGCGGCGACAGATCTTTTAAAAGAAATTTTGTAGCCTATTTAAGGCGTGAATTAAATTCAAAACAAAGAATAGTTATGAAAAATTGTAAATTTGTTGATTCTAAAAATAATGTATTAATACAAATGGCGGATATGGTTGCCGGTAGTATTAACAGAGCGCAATGTAAAAATAAAGAGGACGCGGCTAATTATCTTAAAATTATCAAGAGTCATTTAGATGATATTTGGAATTTTAAGTAACAAAAAAAGCCCTTATAAAAAGGGTCTTTCCAACCACGTTCCTATGCTGGGTGTCCCAGCCACGCCACCATCCGGTGACAGTTCGGAATACAGGTTTTTGTATCTTTATTGTAGCACATATTTTTTAGAAAAACAAGAAATATAGTGGGCTATTTTAAAATATTTGTTTAATTTTAGGCAAAATATTTTTTATAAAAATGATAATTTTCATAAAATTTTAATATCACAAATAAATATATCTAAAAGAAATAGTTAAATAATCATGGCAAATAAGTCATCAAATAAAAATTTGCATAAGGCCAACCAGGCAAAAAAGGACGAGTTTTATACTCAGCTGGTTGATATTGAAAAAGAGCTGAAGCATTACAAAGAACAGTTCAAAGGCAAGGTTGTTTATTGCAATTGCGATGATCCGTTTGAGAGTAATTTTTTTAAGTATTTTGCCGCTAATTTCAACGCGCTAAAATTAAAAAAACTTATAACCACCAGTTATGTTAAATCGCCGATTGTTGGCGGACAATTATCGCTGTTTGAGATGGAGGGTTTAAAACCGTCAGGCAAAGAGCCGTTTAAAATTGAGATTAAAAAGGTTCCGGATATTGACGGCAATGGAGCGGTAAATATAGATGACGTAGAATATTTACTTAGGCATGACAAAAATACAGCCACTCCGCTTAAAGGCAACGGAGATTTTAGAAGCGACGAATGCATTAAGCTACTTAAACAAGCCGATATAGTCGTCACCAATCCGCCGTTTTCACTATTTCGAGAATATGTGGCACAGTTGGCGGAATACAACAAGAAATTTCTTATTATTGGTAATGTTAACTCAATTACCTATAAAGAGTGCTTCAAACTTATAAAGGTTAATAAGATGTGGCTTGGAGCAAGTATTCATAGCGGTGATCGTGAGTTTCGAGTGCCGGATGATTATCCGCTTGATGCTGCTAGCTCTAGAATTGATAGTGATGGTTATAAATATATTCGCGTTAAAGGTGTGCGCTGGTTTACGAATTTAGATTATAAAGAGCGCCATGAAAATTTAGTGCTTTATAAAAAATATACCCTCCAAGAATATCCGAAGTATGAAAATTACGATGCAATAAATGTCAATAAAACCTCTGATATCCCAATAGATTATAATGGCGCTATTGGCGCCCCAATTACTTTTTTGGATAAATATAATCCGGATCAATTTGAAATCATTGGTTTAGGTATATCTAATTCAGGATTAGAAATTGGTGTCAAGCCGTATAAAGCGGAACATAAAAAATACAGGAAAGAAATTCAAAGAAGAGGAGCTGTCGATGGCGATTTATATATGATGACAAATGGAATTGTGGATGTTCCATATGCGCGAGTTATAATAAAAAATAAGCAGGTAAAAAATAGTAATCATTGAAATTTACAAAAATGGCAATTCATAGCTCTGTTCCGTCAATGGTAAAAGAATCATTAGTTGAAATTTTTTTAGTTGCTCAAGATTGCGTCAATTTTGAAAAAGATCCTAAAATATGGGGTTCAAATGGTTGTTATGGTTTTCCGGCGGCAATTTTACTGTTTTCAATTGCTGACTGTATTGGTTCTTATGTAATTGGCGGAAAAACCACAGAAGATCATTTTAATATTTTAAACGACAAAAATTATTATAATTTAGAGTTGTCAAAAACCGATCTTAATTTTATTTATAAAAAATATAGATGTTTATTAACTCATAATAGTGCAATGCCGCCAGACACTCTTTTGGATATTGGTGTCGTCACAGATGCTGTTTTTTCAAGGATAAATAACACACCAATTATAAAGCTTGCCCCCTTTTTGGAAGTCACAAAATATAGCTTAAAAATTTTTTTAAAAAATGCTAATGAAACTATTAATAACAGTCAACAATTGTTAAACATATTGGGATAAAAAATTTTTGTTTTAAATAATATATGTAATTTTATAATTAATATGAAAATTGATTTACACAAAATTTCAATTCGCAAAGTTTTAGCGGGTTATAAAGATAGCGCTGAAGAAGGCGTGGAGGCCTATAACGGCAAACTAGATATTCGTCCTAAATATCAGCGCGAATTTGTGTATAAGGAAAAGCAACGCAATGCTGTAATAGAAACTATAAAAAATAGCTTTCCTCTGAATGTTATGTATTGGATGATCAGAGAAGACGGGGGTTACGAAGTACTGGACGGCCAGCAGCGCACTATCAGCATCGGGCAATATGTAAACGGTGATTTTTCGCTGAACGATCGTTTTTTTCATAATCTAACTAAGGAAGAGCAGGATAAAATTTTAGATTATGAATTGATGATTTATTTTTGCGAGGGTACGGACAAGGAGCGTTTAGACTGGTTCAGGATTATCAACATTGCCGGCGAGAAATTAACTGACCAGGAAATTCGTAACGCGGTTTATACCGGGCCGTGGCTTTCGGATGCAAAATTAAAATTTAGTAAAACCCATTGCGCGGCTTATCTTCTGGCAAACGACGGCGGGCAATTAGTCAGCGGCTCGCCAATCCGGCAGGAATATCTAGAAACAGCGCTGGCCTGGATTAATGACGGTAAAATTGAAGATTATATGGCGAAGCATCAGCATGACAAGAGCGCTGGCGAATTATGGGAATATTTTCAGGAGGTTATCGCTTGGGTAAAAAAAATTTTTACAAATTATCGCCGAGAAATGAACAATGTGCCGTGGGGCGTGTTGTATAATCAATTTAAAGATAAAAAATTCGATGCGAAAAAACTGGAAAAAGAAATAACCGAGTTGATGCAAGATGAAGATGTGACTAAAAAATCGGGTATTTACGAATATGTCTTGACTAGAAATGAAAAGTTTTTAAATATCCGCGCTTTTACCGATAAGATGAAGCGAGAGGCGTACGAGAGGCAAAAAGGAATTTGTAAAAAATGCAAAGAGCATTTTGAAATAGAAGAAATGGAAGCCGATCATATTAAACCTTGGCACGAAGGCGGAAAGACAATTGCAGAAAATTGTCAGATGCTATGCAAGCAATGCAATCGAACTAAGTCTGGAAAATAAAGCAATGGCTACTATTTAAATAATTGAGCTTGTTAGATAAAACAGATAGATAAAATTAATTATTAAAATAAAGCCTATGATTGATTGGGAAAAAGAATATCATATTATCCCAGAAATAAATTTAAAATTAAAGTGGTTTATTGTGCTTTTTCTATTTATATCTTACCTGGTGATGCATTTTTATACGGAGTTTTTGGTTGATGGGATTGGCTGGGCAGATTTTATTTTTCCAGCTATTCTTGTTGTAGGCTGCGCTTTTTATAGCTGGGAAGAGGGAATGTAAAATAATTTTATATTTAAAATATGACTATCGAGATAAGAAAACCAAGTGAAGAGGAAATAAAAATGGCAGAGACGTGGCCGACTTGGACGAAGGAAGTGTCGGAGTTTCCGTGGAGTTATAACGAGCCAGAAACTTGTTTGATTTTGAAAGGTAAGGCAGAGGTGACGACAAAAGAGGGCGAAACGGTTAGTTTTGGCGCAGGCGACTTCGTTATATTTCCGGCTGGTTTAGAATGTACTTGGAAAATAATTGAACCAATTGAGAAAAAATATAAGTTTGGGGAGTAACCCCTCCCAACCTCCCCTTTCGTAAAGGGGAGGAGGGTCTGTCTTCCATTTTTGTAATGGAGGGTCGGGGTGGGTTTTAAAAATATGAATAAACAAAAAGTATCGGGTTATGTAATGGCGGTTGTGGGTTTTGTGATGCTCGCAATTAATGCAACTAGCTATATTTTTGGTCTAGATTTTAGACATCCTGCTTTAACTGTGATGGGTTTGGTGTTTGTGACGATTGGCGGAGGCATGATCAGAAAAACGGATAAATAGTGTCATTTTGAGGAGTATGGCGACGAAGAATCTCGGGTTTTAAAAAACGGCCAGCGATCCTTCGCTACATGCCTGCGCAGGCAGGCGCTCAGGATGTCAAATCTCATATGTGGTATGTTTATATATTAGAATGCGCAGATAAAAGTTTATATACCGGCGTTACTAATAATTTACAAAGAAGAGTGGAAGAACACAATTTTTCTAAGTTGGGGGCGAAATATACACGCGGCCGGCGACCGGTAGAATTAGTTTATGTTAAAAAAGTAAAGGATAAAGCTAAAGCTTTGCAGGAAGAATATCTGATAAAGAAACTGTCGCGGTATGAGAAAATAAAAAAATGTAAGAAATAAAAGAGCACCCTGGTTGGGTGTTCTTAGTTTATTAAACCCACCCCATCCCTCCCTTTCGCAAAGGGAGGGAGATAGACACCGCCCCCCCCCTTAAGAAATGGGAGCGTCAGGAGTAGGTCGCGTATAGATTTTGTTCATTTTTTAATTTGTGTTATAATATAGACATTAAAATACTTGTTTATAATTTATCCCCGTAATATACGGGCTTAAAAAGGAGAAGAAAATATGAGTTTATATCGAAGACTTTTAGTCCAAGCTTGGAAAAATACTTGGGCTAATAAATATTTATGGTTTTTTGGCTTGTTTGCCGTTTTAATTGGTTCAACCGGCGAATTGGACTTGCTGTTTCAGAATTTTAACGATGTTGCTACTAAGGGGTTGTTTCCGGGAATAAGAGAGTATTGGGCGACCGGATTTTTTAGCGCTCAGGGCTTAACTAACTTTGGCAATTTGATGTTGGCTGATTCTTTTTCGTTATTGATAGTGTTAACGATTTTAGCTATTGGTTTTTTGCTGTCATGCTTTTTGCTTTGGTTTTCGGTAGTGTCGCAAGGAGCTTTAGTTTTTAATTATTCGCGGTTATTAGCGAATAAAAGCCATAGCTATAATAACGGCTTAGAGCAAGGTATGAAAAAATTTTGGCCGGTTCTAGGCTTAAACGTCATCCAAAAGGCCATTGTTTATTTAGCCTTTTTGATTTTAGCCCTGCCCATTGTTTTTTGGCTTTATCGTCCGTCGATCGGTCAAAGCTTATTTTTTATTATTGCCTATTTAGTTTTTATCCCAATATCAATTATCGCATCTTTTGTTGTTAAGTATGCTATTGGTTACGTTGTTATTAAGGGTGAAAAAATAGTTGATTCTTTTCGCAAGGGCTGGGAATTATTTTTAGCTAATTGGTTGATTAGCGTAGAAATGGCTTTTATTTTATTCGGTATCAGCTTTTTTGCCACTCTAGTCGTTATTATTTTTCTGGCCATGCTCGCCATTCCGATTATATTTTTGATCGCTTTGTTTTCCCAGCTTTTGGGCAGTTTTAGCGCCTGGATAATTATTTTAGGCGCTATCACTTTAGCGACCTTGACTGTTGTTTTGGCTGGTTCTATTTTGGCCACTTTTCAAATATCCGCTTGGACCGGCTTATTTATCGAGCTAATCAACAAGGGTGGAGTTAGTAAAATTGTTAGAATATTTGAAAGAAAGTAACTTGTCTATTAGCGCTAGTTTTTATAATTAGCTTAAACAGAGACGCATGGCTATGCGTCTCTCCTATGATATGGAAGATAGTCTACAATCAATTGAAGATTTAATTAGTGACTCACGAGGAGAAGACACAGGTGAGGACAGCGCGCAAAGTATTTTTCATAAGAAGCAAAAAGAGCTGAAATTAAAAGAACTAGAGCGCGCTACTGAAGCTGATGCCAACGCTTTAGGAGTGCCTTATATTAACCTTTTTGGTTTTTCTATCAGTCCTGAGGCTTTAGTATTAATTAAAGAAGAAGAAGCTAGAGAGACAAACTCCCTTTGTTTTTTTTATGATGGTGAAAAAATCAGGATTGCCGCACTTGATCCGACTAATGAACGAGTAGTTAAAATTGCTGAAAATTTAGCCGCTAAATATTATGCTGAAGTTAAAATTTATTTGATATCGCAGCACAGTTTTGACTACGCGATTAAATTATACAAGGCTATACCAAAAATTCGTCATATTGTGCGCGGTGTGGAAGTGACAGCTAAAGACCTAGATAAATTTAGCGAAAAATTTTCGTCTTTTAAGGATTTGCAGGCAGAAATCAACAAAGCGCAAGTGACTGACATTGTGACCATGATTATGGCGGCGGCTGTTAAATCAAACGCGTCTGATGTCCACATTGAAGCTGAAGAAGACGCTATCAAGGTTAGGTATCGCATTGACGGTGTTTTGCACGATGCGGCCTTGATGGATAAAGAATTGTGGAAAAAAATTATTTCTCGTTTTAAAATAGTAGCTAAAGTAAAATTGAACGTCACGGAAAAACCACAAGACGGCCGTTTTTCTATTTTAATGACTGATGACCGCATAGATATTCGCGCCTCTTTTTTACCGACTAATTTTGGCGAGAGCGTGGTACTGCGTTTATTGCGAGCCAGCGCTGTGGGCTTGGGCTTTGAAGAGCTAGGCATTCGCGACCGCGCTTTTGCTCAGCTTAGGCGCGAGGTTGAAAGACCGAACGGCATGATTATTACTACTGGTCCGACAGGCAGCGGCAAAACTACGACTTTATACGCTGTTCTTAAAAAGTTAAATAATCCGGAGACAAAAATTATTACCATTGAAGATCCGATTGAGTATCAGCTGAAAGGCGTTAACCAGTCGCAGACTAATGACAACTATACTTTTGCGCAGGGATTGCGCTCGATCGTGCGCCAAGACCCGGACGTGATTATGGTCGGTGAAATTCGCGATTTGGAAACTGCCGAGATCGCCATTCAAGCGGCGCTTACCGGTCATTTGGTTTTATCTACTATTCACACTAATGACGCCGCTGGCACTGTGCCGCGTTTTTTATCAATGGGCACCAAGCCATTTTTATTAGCCCCAGCTTTAAACGTTATGATTGGCCAGCGTTTAGTCAGAAAGATATGTGAAACTTGTAAAAAGGAGATAAAATTAGAGCCGAATATTTTAGGAAGGGTGAAGGAGATTTTAAGCAGTTTACCCAAAGAAGAGGCTGAAAAATTAAATCTTGATAAACAAAAATTTTATATCGGCGCCGGTTGTGAAACTTGCCAGGGCATCGGCTATAAGGGGAGAATCGGTATTTATGAAATTATGTCTATTAACGAAGAAATTGAAAAATTAATTTTATCCGGCCAGGTTAGTGAATACGATATGCGCGCCGTGGCGGCTAAAAACGGTATGGTGACTATGGCGCAAGATGGGCTGCTCAAAGCCATTGACGGCATTACTAGTGTTGAAGAAGTGTTTAGAGTTGCTGAAGAGAAGTAGGACATTTGATTTTTAAAGCCTTTGAAATTATTAAGACTATTAAGATAATTATTTTGTAAAAATCAGATTTAAGGATTTAGATTTAAGATCCAAAAACAAACGATGTGAATTATTTTTTTTAAATCTCAATTCGTAAATCGTAATTTTTTATTTATGATTAATAAAAAGTTTATCCAAAAGTTGAAAAGCGAGTATGCTAAGACCGAAGGCGAGCGCCGCCAGATTATTAGTTTGTCCAATGTTATTTTGCACGATTCCAAACGCATTATTTTTTCCCTACATCGTAGCGAAGTGGCTATAGCCAAAGACAGTTTCGCCAATATTGAGCAGATCCTAAAAAAACTAGAAAAGCAGTTCGGCGTTAAACGGATTTATGAAGAAGGGTCATACAAAGCGGCGGTCGAAGAATACGTTGAAGCGAAAATGTTTTATTTTGTTCTGACTGGCAAAAAAGTCGATAAAATCCCAGGAGTAAATTTAAATCATGAAAGTTATTTAGGTGGAATTTGCGATTTGACCGGCGAACTCGTGCGCTTAGCAATCAATCAGGCAGCGGCCGGAAAATTGGCGGAAGTGCCGAGAATAAAAGGGATTATTAACGATATTATGGGCGAATTAGTACAGTTCGATATGACCGGCTATTTGCGCACAAAATACGATCAGGCTAAAGGTAATTTAAGAAAGATCGAACAGGTTGACTATGAAATTAAAATTAGGAAATAATTTTGTTTTTTAGATAAGAATATCTAGCCATGCTGTCAAAGTGTGGCTTTTTTTCTTATTTCATTGTCATTCCCGCGAAAGCAGGAATCAAAAATTATCTTTTCGATTAAGTTAATGAGGTCTAAAAAATGGAAAAGAATAAAAAAGATAAAAAATTTGGCTTAATGTTCGTTGTATTAGGCGCAGCCGCTTTTGTTGGTTTTGTTTTATTTTTTATTTTGTCTTTTAGTCCTGCGGTTGTGGTCCAGTATGCTAGAGACAGTAATAATGGTTTAGTTACAGATCATAATAAAAATTTTCCAGGCACGCTAGTAAACAGTAGGGACAAAAAAATAAGAATGGCTTTTTTTGGGGATTTAATGATTGATCGCAATGTAAAAACTAAAATTGATAAATACGGAATGGATTATTTATTTGAAAAAGTGGCGAGCAGTAGTGTTTGGCAAGACATTTCAGACAGTGATTTGATCATGGCGAATTTAGAAGGAGCGGTGACTGATGACGGCCAACATTATCGACCAGAGATGTCTTATGATTTTGCTTTCGCGCCAGACAGGATAAAACAATTGGCAGATTATGGTTTTGACGCTTTTAATATCGCTAACAATCATTTGGCTGACCAAGGTGAAAATGGTATAATGGAAACAGACGAAAATCTTGAAAAGTTAGGTATTTTTTATTTTGGCTGCGCTGATCAGCAAGTAGGAGAATGCAGCGTGAAAGTTAAAGAAATAGATGGAAAAAAAATTGGTTGGGCTGGATTTAGTATGGTTTACGGAACGTTGGACGAAGAAAGGCTGCTCGCTAGAATTATTAATTTAGCTAGTAGCACTGATTTGGTAATCGTCAATATGCATTGGGGCGTCGAATACGACCATAGTTTTAATAAAGTTCAGCAAGATTTAGCGCAGAAAATTATTGACGCTGGCGCTGATGTAATTATCGGTCATCATCCGCATGTAGTCCAGGGAATGGAAATTTATCAAGGCAGACCGATTTTTTATTCGTTAGGCAATTTTGTTTTCGACCAATATTTTTCTGCTGACACACAAGAAGGTCTTGGTGTCAGAATGGTAATGGCTGATGGTGTGTTAAGTTTTTCACTGCTGCCTTTCAAATCGAGGCTGACGCAAATAGAATTTATGGAAAAAGAGGAAAAAGCGCAATTTTTTAAAAAATTTTTAGGTTGGTCTGGCTTAAAACAAAATAATGATATTTTAGTAGACGGAACTTTAGAAATAAAATTATGAGCTTGTTGAATAAGTCAAAAAATTATTACCAGGCAGTAGCAATCTTAATCGGGCAAATAGTGGGCGTTGGTATTTTTAGCCTGCCGTTTTTAGTTGCCCAATCCGGCGTTTTGTCGCTGTTGTTTTTAGTTGTTTTTATCGGCGTAGTCCAGTATTTTATTCAATTAGTTTACGCTAATTTAGTGGTGGCCACGCCGACCTATCATCAATTGCCTGGTTATGCCGAAAAATACGTTGGTCCGACCGGCAAGAATTTAGTTTTTTTGTCGAGCTTAGTTGGGCTTAATTGCGCTTTATTAGCCTATATCATTGTTTCCGGAATCTTTTTAAATCAGCTACTTTCGCCGATATTCGGCGGCAGTGAATTTATTTATTCCACTATTGTTTTTTGTATTGAGGCCGTTATTGTTTTTTTTGGAGTCCATTTTTTGGCGCGCGTGGAACTGATAATGACTTTTTTGTTGATTTTGGTGGTAAGCGTTATTGGCTGGCGTAGCGCCGATTTTATATATTTTAACAATTTTACTGTTTTAGACTGGAAATATTTTTTAATTCCTTATGGCGCCATGCTTTTTGCCTTGGATGGTATAGCCGTTATTCCGTTTGTGGTCGAGGTTTTAAATCGTGATAAAATGGCAGTTAGAAAAGCCATTAAAACAGGAGTGCTTGTCTCAGCCATCGTAACAGCAGTTTTTGCCTTAGTGATTGTTGGCGTTACCGGCAGAAATGTTACCGAAGATGCTTTAAGCGGAATGAAAACAGTTTTACATGACGGCGTAATTTCCTTGGCTTTGCTTTTTGGTTCTTTATGTATTTTTACTTCATTCATCGGTTCAGCCCAAGCTTTAAGAAAAATTTACAATTGGGATTACAAAATCAACAAAAATTTAGCTTGGTTTTTTGCCGTATTCGTCCCTTATCTTTTATACATAGCCGGCATTAATAATTTTATTAAAGTTGTCAGCTTTGCTGGAGCTGTTGCCGGCGGCATCAGCTCCATTGTTTTAGTTTACATTATCATGAAAAACAACAGTGATATCAGCGCCAATACTATTTTTAAACATAAAATACCAGCTGTTATTTTGTATGCACTGGTTGCAATGTTTGTTGTTGGTATTTTTTACGAGTTATTTTGTTTCATCTTGAAATAAAAAACTATTTATTTTGATATATGAGAATTGTCATCATTGCCGATATTCACGACAATATTGTTAATTTAGAGAAATTGATAAAATGGTGCCGCGACAATGGTGTTGAAGAAATGATTTGCGCCGGAGACGTCACTAACGCGGAGACTTTAGAATACTTAGCGGAAGAATTTAAAAATAATATTTATTTAATTCGTGGCAACATGGATATTTATGATGAAGTGAAAGTTTGTAATTATAAGAACGTCAAATATTATGGCCGTTTTGGTATGGCTGAAATAGAAGGTAAAAAAATCGGCATTTGTCACGAGCCGACTTTTATACAAGAATTACTTAAAAAAGATAAATACAGTTTAATTTTTTATGGTCATACTCATAAGCCATGGATAGAAGAAAAAAATGGGACAACAGTTATTAACCCCGGGACTTTAGGGGCGGTATTTCAAAAAGCCAGTTTTGCTGTTTGGGATACGACTACGGCTAAAATTGATTTAAATCTGCTGGAGCTAGTGTAAAGATATGAAAAGATGTATTCTTTTGTTGATTGTGGCAGCAATAATTTTATCAGGTTGCCAAAACAAATTAGATAATAAAAATATGTTGGATAATATTCGCGAACCAAAAACCGCCGGTCAATTTTATCCGGCTGATGCTGGCGAACTGCAGAAAAAAATAAAAAAACATTTAGATTTAGCGCCTGAGAAAAAAATAGCTGGCGAGGTAAAAGCGATTATAGTGCCGCACGCCGGTTATGATTTTAGTGGTCACGTAGCAGCTTATGCCTATAAACAATTGATAGGTAAAAAAGTTGGTACAGTTGTTATAATATGTAATTCTCATTCAACTTATTTTAATGGAGTAGCAGTTGATAACCATGATGCTTGGCGCACACCGCTTGGTACGGTTGAAGTTGATAAAAACCTAGCTCAAAAATTGATCGATGGTGATAAGGTTATTCAATATAACGCGCAACCATTTGCAACAAACGATCAGACCATCGAAGTGCAGATTCCATTTTTGCAGACTGTATTGCAGTCTAGTTTTAAAATTTTACCGATTTATTTTGGTAATATCAATGACGAAGACTATAAAGTCTTGGCCAAAGCGTTGGTTGATAATTTAGGAGATAACGATATTATCGTTGCTTCAACCGATATGTCGCATTATCCTAGTTACGAAGATGCTAATAAAATCGATCAAGATAGTTTAAATGTAATAAAATTAGGTGATGTTAAAAAGTTAAATGAGTATATTGATAAAGTAATGAGCCAAAATATTTTTGGCGAAGAAACGACAATGTGCGGAGTTGATGGCGTTAGAACGGTTTTAGAAATTTATAATTTAAAAAAGTGGAAAGGCATTGAAGTATTAAAATATGCTAATTCGGGCGATACTCATATCGGTGGTCGAGGCAGTGTTGTCGGTTACGGCGCAGTAGCTTTTGCAGGCAACGCTATAGATGATAATGTACTTAACAAATCGCAAAAGCAAGCGTTATTAAACATCGCGAAGCAAACAGTAGAGTCGTTCGTCAAGACTGATAAAATTCCTGAATTTAATATTACCGACGAACGTTTAAATAAAAGAGAAGGAGCTTTTGTGACACTTCATCGAGAAGGCAAATTGCGTGGTTGCATCGGACAAATTATTCCTTCAGATGAACCTCTTTGGCAGGTAGTGCTTGAAATGGCGGTAGCAGCTGCGAGTGAAGACAATCGTTTTCTGCCAGTGAACGAAGAGGAACTAGACAAGCTAGATTATGAGATAAGCGTTTTATCAGCGCCAGAGCGGATTGATGATTGGCAAAAAATAGAATTAGGCAAGCACGGCGTGATAGTAAAAAGCGGCCGATACAGTGGTGTATTCTTGCCGCAAGTAGCAGCTGAGACTGGTTGGAGCAAAGAAGAATTTTTAAGCCAATTATGCACACAAAAAGCGGGCTTACCCGCTGATTGTTATAAAGACAAAGATGTAGAATTGTTAGTTTTTACGGCACAAGTGTTTGGTGGCAAATAATTATTTTGTTTTTTTATCTTCTTATTTCGCCATTGCGCAATCTTACCGTGATCGCCTGATAAAAGAATTTTGGGTACACGGTATTTTTTTTTGCCAACCGTAAAAATTTTCGGGCGAGTATATTGAGGATATTCTAGTTGGCCAGATATTGAATGCGATTCGTCTTTTGAGCTGGTAGCATTGCCCAAAACCCCAGGCAGTAGGCGAGTTATTGAATCGACAACCGTCATTGCCGGAATTTCACCGCCAGTTAATACATAGTCACCGATAGAAATTTCATCGTCAATAAAATTAAGAATGCGCTCATCAACACCTTCGTAGCGTCCGCAGACCATTATGATGCTATCAAACTTAGAATACTTCTTCGCTAATTGTTGATTCCACTTTTTACCTTTAGCTGAAAACAAAATTATTTTTGTTTTCTTTTTATTTTTGACAATTGTTTTTAGGGCTTTGTACAAAATATCAACCTTCATTACCATGCCTGCGCCGCCGCCATAAGGAGCGTCGTCAACGGTTTTGTGTTTATCTTTAGTCCAATCGCGTAGATTATGGATATTGATTTTTATTAAATTATTTTTTTGCGCACGTTTAATTATGCTTTCATTGAAGTATGAATTAAAAATTTCTGGGAAGATTGTAATTATGTTGAATCGCATATTTTTGGCACATAACACATAACATGGAGCACATAACAAATTTGATAAAATATTTTTCGCTATTTTTGTTACGTATTGCGCGTTCTATGTTGCGTGAATTTAAACAAAAAACCACGAACGGGAAGCTGTGGTTTTTTGATTTTATGTTACTTGGTTTTGATTTAGATTCTTAAATCATCAACACTTGAAGTGTCGATGTCGGCATTTCTTGAGCCGCCTCTTGAACCGCGAGCTCCTTCTGGCTCGTTAATCTTCAAATTAACGCGAGCGTTATTTTTAGCGCCAACGATCTTTAATAAAGTTCGGATCGCTTGGGCGGTTTGACCTTTTCTGCCAATGACATAACCCATGTCTTGTGGGTTGATGTTTAAGGTTAAAAGGACGCCTCTTTCGTCGACAGTTCTATCTGTTGACACGTTTTCCGGATGAGCTACGATAGCTTTTACTACGTACTCAAGGAATTCCTGATCTCTGGTATCAGCCATAATTTTATTTCTCTCAAATCGAAAGTGTTACTTATCAGATTTGAAAGAGCTCGATTTAATTAATTAAACCCATTTTTCAGGGTATTATAAATTATAACACAATTATAATTTTTGTCAAGATTACGATTTTTTCTTTATTTTTTGCCTTTTTCTGCTTTTGGCAGGCCTCTTTTGGCGGCCGTTACTTTATTGCCCTTAATAACGCCTTTATCAATTAAAAGGTTATTAACAGTAGCAGACATGCTGGCGCCCTTGCTAATCCAATAATTAATTCGTTCGTTTTTAGCAACTAACGCTTTAGTAAAGGGATTGTAGGAGCCTAAAATTTCTAAGGCTCGGCCATAAGGATCGCGAGCCTTTTCCGAAATTATTAGGCGGTACAATGGATTTTTCTTTTTGCCAATGCGTGACAATCTAATTGTTAACATATCTTAAATAATTTTCAATTTTCAAATTTTCAATTTTTAAAACTGAAATCTGAAATTGATTGTTTAAATTTTTTATTAAGAAAATAGCAGCTTTGAGAAAATTGGACTGAGCATCAATTCAACTTTCTCTCATTTTCTTATGGAGCGGGTAACGGGAATCGAACCCGTCTCTCCAGCTTGGAAGGCTAGCATAAAAAGCCACTATACTATACCCGCTTACGCTTTTGCTTTCGCAAAAGCTTCAGCGAGCAAGCCCGCTATAATAGCTGCGCTTGCTATCCGAAGCTTTGGCGAAGGATAGTCGGGGTGCAGGGATTCGAACCCTGGGTCTCCTGCTCCCAAAGCAGGCGCCTTAAACCAGCTGGGCCACACCCCGGTTTTAACAGTTAACCTTTAACACTTAACAGTTAACCAGGGCGTTAATAGTCAGTTGTTAATAGTTACTTGTTATCTAGTGCCGAGAGACAGAGTTGAACTGTCGACGCAAGGATTTTCAGTCCTTCGCTCTACCGCTGAGCTACCTCGGCCCTACTTCGCCAAGGCTACGTAGGGCAGGCCCTAAAGTAGACGCTTTTTGAAGAATGCATTGCCTGAACCAGTTTTGAGGTATTGTTCGAATTCTATAGCTTTGTTCATGTTTTTAAAAATTCCTACCCATTGCACTGATATTGGCAAGCGATATTTTGTTGTAAAACTTAATCCTTCATTATGTTCTGTAACTCTTCTCTTTATATTATTTGTTAATCCAACGTAATACGTTTGATCAGAACATTTAAGTATGTAAACAAAATACATAAAGATTTTTTGCTGAAGTTTACAATCCGTAGCTTCAGCGAAGGATTGTTGCGGGGACCGGATTTGAACCGGTGACCTCCAGGTTATGGGCCTGGCGAGCTGCCAACTGCTCTACCCCGCGATAAATTTTTAATGAGATTGTTGGGATTTTTAGGATATTCGGGATAATTGGGAGGACGTGTAGAAAAGTTAATCCCAAAAATCTTAATAATCTTAATGTTCTCAAAAATTTCACAAACTGTGGGCAATGAAGGAGTCGAACCTTCCACCTCTTCCTTATCAGAGAAGCGCTCTAACCAACTGAGCTAATTGCCCCTACTTCGCCAAGGCTTCGTAGGGCGAGCCTTTTGCGAATAAAATATATTTACCAACTGCCTGCCCGAACATCCCAGAGGGATGGGCGGGAGCTAATTGCCCCCTTTTTATTCTAATAACTAAAACCAAATAAATTGAACAAAAAATATAATACTGCAACTGACAAAATGTAAAACAAAGCTAATGCAGCCAATGGATGTTTATACTCTTCGCTATGTAATGATTTGGTAAATGATCCACCAATCATTAAAGCTATTATAATAAATAAAATTAATTTTAACATAATTTTGTTAAAAACAAAAAAGATTGGCACTAAGTTTTTAGGACCAATCTTTTTTGTTTGTAGAAAATGAACGGTCCCATAAACCGTTTCCGCCGGTTGGCGGACGCGTTTGGGACTAACAGGCACCAATTTACCTCGCCGTAGTTCTAAAAGAACGTAGGCTGGGTTTTCAATCATCAATCCCGATTGCTCGGGATGGCGACCTTGGTAAAAGATTTCAAAATTGAAATCTAATTTCACCGTATCTCCCTAGAAAGGAGGTGATCCATCCACAGCTTCCGCTACGGATGCCTTGTTA